>ERZ894244.32-NODE-32-length-135204-cov-119.084625_pt1 | contig 135204 bp, 111 predicted proteins | sample MGYA00380299_ERZ894244 | MGnify/ENA primary metagenome ERZ894244 (study PRJEB32331, sample SAMN06328444) | human gut metagenome | biome: human gut microbiome; feature: stool | host: Homo sapiens | collected 2014-06-26 ... | reverse complement strand
GCAACTGACTCTTAATCAGTGGGTCCTGGGTTCGAGTCCCCGATGGTGCACCAAATTTCCCGTAACGGGCAGATATATTTTTGCTCGCTGCGGTTTTTCTTTATATGCTGCAGCTCAGCATTATATGGCCCGTTGGTCAAGCGGTTAAGACTCCGGCCTCTCACGCCGGCATCGGGAGTTCGATTCTCCCACGGGTCACCAATATTTCCTCTCGCTTGCGTGAGGTCGTTATGCAAGCTTCTCAAAAAGCTTGCTATTTTTTTGCTCTATGTGGACCATTAGCTCAGTTGGTTAGAGCAACCGGCTCATAACCGGTGGGTCCGGGGTTCGAGTCCCTGATGGTCCACCACATTTTTTTATCTAGGGGTATAGCTCAGTTGGTAGAGCAGCGGTCTCCAAAACCGCGTGCCGAGGGTTCGAATCCTTCTGCCCCTGCCATACTTGTGCAATAAAATAGATGCACACCTTGAAAAGCTCGTATTTACGAGCTTTTTTTGCGTTTTGAGAGCGAAATTTTCAGGTGTAAAACCGTAGATGCTTTTTCGTTAAAAAAGGACCTGAACCCTCAACAATTGAATATTGTCAAGCACTCCGGCAAGTTATGAGCATATTTTGCTCTAAGCCTGCCGATTTGTATATAAAAAAAATTTCACAAAGTTTTCAATACAAATTTATTGGATCTGCCGATTTTGTTGGTATCTCTTAAAACAGAGAAACCAATAGGATCGGCTTTTTTCATTTCTAAGGAAATAGATGATACCCATGTAACAGCTATACTATTAAAAAGAAAACCTAAAACAAACGGAGGTATGTCAATGAATGAAAAACTCATAATCAACACAAATCTGCTTCGCAAAGAACCTGAATTCAAAACGTACACTTGCGTGGTGGAAAAAGCTGTGCCTGTTCCGACCGAAGAATTTGAGAGGCTGAAGCACGCTCCGATGTGCAATAACCATCTCATAAGCGAAAACCTTAACAGTATGTGGTACGGCAACGGCGTACATCATTGTCTGCTGATCTACGACAAGCAACAGGGCGACGGCTTGTTAATAGAGTCTGAGGGTGCTCCCTATGTAAGATATGCCCAGTTTATTCCAAACGCAAAACTGCTGTATGAAAATCATATGCAGAATCATTTACAGGAATTAAAGTTCTGCTGTCCCCTTGAAATCAACAGAGAGCCGGAATGTTGGAATGATGAGTATGAGGAAATCTCGTCCTATGAGGCTTCTGTTTATGAATCGGAGATAAACCGATTTATTGAAGATTTTACAATGCCCGAGGAGAAAGAACGGGGTCTCATGAACTGGTATGACAAGGGCAATTCAGTCGACGAAAAGGTACGCTCGGCATTTATGTCGGTCGAGGGGCGTGACGGAGAGCTTGTCGGAGTTATCACGGCTAAGATTTACGGTCAGCTTACGGAGAAAGAGCTTGAAGAATTCAGAGATTATTGCTCCGGACAACTCAGCGACGGAGCAGGTGAAAGTTTGGAGCAGCGGCCGATAAAAACTCCCGACGGCGATATTTACGTCAGCTTCTGGAGTTCGGATGAAAGCTGGAGCTTGCAGACGGAGGATGAAATGAACGAAGGTCAATCTGAGGATATGACCGAAGAACCCGATATGGGGATGACAATGTGAGGTACGCATGGTAAACAATGAAAAGAAAGTAGAACTGCTCAGACAGAGGTATCCCGAAGGTACTCGTATTTGCCTTGACCATATGGAGGACTTATGCCCTGTGGAAAGTGGAACTTGCGGCTGGGTTCAGTTCGTGGACGATGCGGGTACTCTGCATTGTAAATTCGATAACGGAAGAATGCTTGGCGTTATTCCCGATGTGGATAAGTTTCATATAATTGAACAAGAGCAAACAGAAGAAATTATGGAAACGGAGAATGCTGAGGAATTCGAAGAACTGAATATGTCAATGTAACGGTTAAGTTTTGAAAAAGACTTAGCCGTTTTTTTATTGCAAAAAGAAAGGAACGGTGATAAATGATAAAATATTTTGATATCTTCGCAGGGATCGGCGGATTCCGCTCAGGACTTGAAAAAGCAGGCGGCTTTGAGTGCGTCGGATACTGCGAAATAGATAAGTATGCTAAAAAAGCATACGAAACGTTGTATGATACGGAAAACGAGGTGTATTACGATGACGCAAGAAAAATTGACCCAAACGAACTGCCCGATCTCGACCTTATATGCGGAGGATTCCCTTGCCAAAGCTTTTCAATCGCTGGAAAGCGGCGAGGATTTGAAGATGTCCGAGGAACTCTCTTCTTTGAAATTGTCCGAATCGCTGCTGTTAAAAAACCTAAGTATCTGCTCCTTGAAAATGTTCCCGGACTGCTATCGCATGACGGCGGCAGGACGTTTGCGACCATCCTCGGTACATTGGATGAACTGGGGTACGATGTCGAATGGCAGGTGCTTAACAGCGCAAATTTTGGAGTTGCCCAGTCAAGAAAAAGAGTGTTCATTGTCGGATTTCATAGAGAAAAGTGTTCCGGAAAAGTATTGTCTTTCACAGAGGAGAACCCCATAAAAGTACACCCAAATATTATTTACTCCACATTCTGCGGAAGCAGAATGTTTCTTTTCTCCGTAAGCCCTTTGTCAAGGAACTTGTAAAAGATGTGAATCTGCCTGTCCTCGTCCTTGCTTTCGGGACGATCACCAATCACGATGTACTCGATAAGCTCCAAACAAGTCTCACGGGTAAGCTCCTGAATATCGACATACTTCTTGATATTTTCAATGTATCTGTCAATATCCTTTTCAGCCTGTTCAGCGGTTTCGCACTTTTCTTTCAGTACAGCGACTTTCTCTCTCAGCATCTTCTGCTCATCAAGATACTGATTCAGCATTTTCACGCAGAGTTCTTCGGGTACAGTACCGAGGAGCTTTTCTTCATAGGTCTTACTGATAAGCGTTTCGAGCTGTGCAAGCCTTTTCTCACCCTCATGGAGTTCCTTGCTGTTATGCTGGCTCTCCGCATCGGCAGTAGCCTGTCTGCGTTTTCTAACGGCTTCACGGAGTGCGTCCTCGTCCTCAACGGCAAGTCGTGCCTTTGCTCTAATATCGTCAACAACAATCTGTGAAATTACTCTTTCCAAAATGGAATGAGGAGTGCAGCCGTCCATTCCGCTTCTAACATAAGTACCACAGCGATAGCTGACAGTCTCATATGTTCCACGCTTCTTAGAGGTGTGCATGGTTCTGTTCATTTTCATCTTGTAACCGCAGTCTGGGCAGTACATAAATCCTGACAGCGGAAGAATCACGCCTTCTTTTGTTGTCTTGCCGATACTCACCGATGCGTCAACCTCTCTAACCTTGTCCCACAGCTCTCTTGAAATGATAGGTTCATGATTATTTTCAATCACTATCCATTCCGACCTGTCCTTGCGTATCTGCTTGTGATTTTTGTAGGATACCGTTGTCACTCTCTGCTGTGCGAGATTTCCGATATAAATCTCATTGTTAAGAATGCCACGCACCATACAATCATTCCACAGATGTGAAGTCACAAGGGGATTATCTTTGCCTTTAAGCTGATAACGATGATCCGAGGGAGTTGCGATGCCGTCCTTGTTAAGCTGTATAGCGATCTGCTTCGGACTTAACCCTCTTGCCCTCTGCTCAAATATACGTCTTACGATAACGGCGGCATCTTCATCAATCAAGGGCGTATGCTTTTCATCATCTGCCTTGATGTAACCATAAGAAGCTGAAGCCGCCAGATACTTGCCCTGCCGAGAATTTGCTGCCATGACACTGCGTACCTTCTTTGACGTGTTGGCGGCGTGCCATTCGTTGAATAAATTCATCACAGGCATAAGATCCATTGCCGAACTGTTTCTGTCAAGCGTGTCTACATTGTCGCTCAGGGCGATGAAGCGGATATTGAATGAAGGAAAAATGTAATCTATATACTGACCGACCTCGATATAATTTCTTCCGAAACGTGAAAGGTCTTTACAGAGGATAAGATTTATCTTTCCCGACTTTGCATCATCAAGAATCTGCTTGATACCTGGTCTATCGAAACTTGTTCCCGAATAGCCATCGTCCTCGCATATCTCGATAAGATTCCACCCCTCCTGCTTGCTGACATATTCCGTCAGCATCTTCTTCTGATTTTCAATCGAAAGGGATTCGCCCGCACGTTCGTCCTCCTGCGACAAACGCACATAGATCCCGACATTGTAAGTAGTTTGCTTTGCCATAATAACTCCTTTCCAATCAAAGCAAACCATATTCGATGATACAACTATTATAGCGCAGAAAACCGAATATGGCAAGTCTTTTTTCAAAACTTTTTAGTTCTTTTCGGTTTTCTGAAACGCTCTTTTGAAAGCAAGTTCATAAAGCACCTTATCAAGGTCTTTTTCACCCACGAAATGACTTGTCACAGCATAACGCTGACCGTCCACTTCGTACACGGCTTTGCTGGTCGGCTTATCTTTATATCTCTCATTCAGCTCAGCCAAAGTAAATCCTGTATCTTTTCTTGGCAAGTGTCTCCTTTCCGCCTGCGATTATCTATCTCTACACGCAATGGCTTTTTGTTGCAGGGGCGTTACGCCTGCACAGGTGCTGTACGGAACGGCAGAGCCGTCCCTTACACAGCAATCGTTTTGTTGTCGGAATATATGTTACTCCGAATAGGAATGATCTGTTTCTGAAAAGCTCATCTGCTTACCGTACTTTTCGGAATAGCTTTCGTCCGTGCTGTTGTCAGCATCGGCAGAACTATCGTCAGCCAGTTCACCGATTTGCTCATAGGTCATACCGCTTGCGGTCAGCTTGCCGATCAGCGTATGCTCCGCAGTGACTGCATCGAGAAGTGCCTGCCCCTCAGCACCGCCGTAAAGCTGTGAGAGCTTATCGTAGGTGTAGAGTTTGCTGTCGATGATGACCTTGCGCCTGCGTTCCTGCACTGCCTTGATAGACTTTTCGTAGCTGTCGAGCTTAGCCTGATTCTCGGCAAGCACGGCATCCGTAATGACAACAGCAGACTCGTCAGCAATCTCAGCTTTTGCTTTCTTACTCATTCTCATCACCTCCCAATGTATTGGATTTAGGGATAATACCCTATGCTAATATTATAGCATTCTCGGACAGCAAAAGTCTATTCGCATTGCGCAAGAAGTTGAGTGCGCCATAAAACTTCTTCATTCGTGAAATTGTTATGGGGAATTTTGCAGAAAGCAGACCGAGCATTGCAAATCCGAGCCATATCACATTGACTGCATACTGCATAGGTCATCATTTCTGATTTATTCAATACGGAGAATTATTATCACGGAGCAACTATTTTTATAAAAATCATGCCCGTTTCCTGATTGAACGTGCTTGTATATATAGAGGGGGTTTTATCCGAGTGCCGCCGTGACCTATTCACATTCTGTATAGAAATATGCTGTTGAATTTAGGCACAAGGGAGAACCGTCATGAACAAAGTGTAAACTTTTCTGAAAAACAACGCCATTTTCTCAAAAACACCGGTAGAAAAGTGAAGGGCTTTGACGTTGTGACGATCACACGCACCCCTGCATATCATTTTCATCATAAAATTTTCCTGCGGTATACTTAACGAAGCGGTCAATAATTTGGTATTAACTTATGGGAGCATATTTCATAGGACTGCCGCCCAGACTGCGCAATAACTGCGCTGAGCCAGTTTACAATTTCAAGAGTGATGATATTGAGTGCATCACGCAGGAGCGTGAGCGAGTATGACCGCCGACCTAAGCGGCGGAGAGTTTAAGTCGCATAGCTCCAAATTCGCTGACGGAGCATCGAAAGCCTGAGTGATATGAAAATCCCACAGGCTGGAAAATAGCGCTACAGCGCAACAAAAATAACAAGCATTGTATTTTGCGCCGCACAGCGAGCGAAAATACCAAATGCTTGTTAGGGACACCCCAAGCCCCGAAACGACCGCACAGCGGTCAAGAAAATCGGCTAACGCCGAAATACAAACAAAGGAGACACCACTATGAAAACCGAGAAAAAGAAGCGTGGAAGACCGCCCAAACACAAGGCTATGGAGTTTGAGGGTATGACCTACGAGGGAGCAATCAATCACGCACTTGACAAAGAGGTCAGAGCCGACCTTGACAAGTGCCTTGCCGACAAGGACGAGAGCCAGCTTACCGACGATGAACGCAAGTACCTGAAACGCAAGAAGGAGAAGAAGTCCTACACCCTCAATGTTCGTTTCACCGAATCGGAAATGCAGGACATTCTTTCCAAGTGTGAGCAGTACGGTTACAAGAACAAGACCGAGTATATCCGTGATTGTGTTCGGGCGAGGGTTGATCTCACGCCCGACCGTTCCGAAATTGCCGAGTGTAACCGTCTGATGAAACGCATCGGAGCAAACATCAACCAGATACTTGTCCGACTTTACAGCACAGGTCACATCTATGCCGAGGATATTACCGAGATAAAGAAAGGGGTAAACGAAATTTGGCATACACTTCTATCCATACGATCAGGGCAACAGTCAGCGCAGCGATCGCTTACATCACAAGAGATGATAAGACCATCGACGGTTTATATGTCAACTCTTATGCTTGCCGAGCCGATAGCGCAGGAGCAAGCGAGGACTTCCGAGCCGTCCGAAACACAGGAACAGGACGCACCCAAATCCTTGCCTACCACATGATACAGAGCTTTGCCCCCGGTGAAGTCACGCCCGAACAAGCTATGCAGATCGGAGAGGAGCTGTGCGACCGTTATCTGAAAGGCGATTATCAGTATGTCATTGCTGTTCATCATGACAAGTCGCACCTGCATTGCCACATCATTTTCAACAACACAAATCTGTATAACGGTCTGAGCTTTACCACCGAGCATAATCAAGGCAGAAGGACTGAAAGAGCGTGGGCAGAGTTGCGTGAGATTTCGGACGAGATATGTGCTGAACACGGTATATCTGTTATCTCCGAGCCTGAAAAGGGACATGGGGTATCTCACTTTGAGAGGAATATGCAGAAAGAGGGCAAGTCGTGGAAAGATAAGCTCCGTGTCAGGATTGCGGAGGTCATGCTTTACAGCCGTGACTTCAAGGATTTTCTTGAAAAATGTTCGGAGTGCAGTATCGAATATGTTTACAAGCCAAGCAATAAGGTCAAGCTGAAATTCCGTTTATCAGGTGACGGTCAACAGAAGTTTACAAGAGCCGACACCCTGGGCGCAGACTTCACCCCCGAACGCATAGCCGAGCAGATAGCGGAGATACAGGAAAAGCTGTCAGCGGCGAATGTCACTCCCGATATGCTTATCGAAGCGCCGAAGCCTGTTGTTCCAAAGACCGAGCCGAAGCCGACACAGACAGTCACCGCACCGACAAAGCCGAAACAATCTGCCGAGCCTGAAACTATCACCGAAACAAGTGAAACCGCAAAGAGAAAAGCTGCTGCGGAACAGGTGGAGAAGTTCTTTGCAGCCCGACGAGCAAGACGGCAGGCACAGCTTGATATGCTTAACGCAACTGCTATCAATCCGAAGCCTGAACCGTCTGCCCGGACACCACAGCCCACACCTACGGAGAGTAAAGCACCTGAAAAGAAAGAAGATCCGTGGAAAGCTATCAGAGGTATGGGCAGAGCAAACGAAATCATCGCAGACCTTGAAGCTGGTGGCGTTATGTCATTCAGCGAGCTGTCTGGATTCTTCTTCAATACACCTCACTCCGATGACCACACAACTGAGCGTGCCGATCTGAAAAAGAAGTTTACAGCTATCGACACGCTCATTGCAAAGATGAAGCACCGTGACGAGCTGGAGCCTGTTTACAAGGAGTATCAGGGCAAATCGGGCTGGTCGCAGAGCCGTTTCAAGAAGAAAAATGCCGCCACTATCGAGGACTACGAGCAGACGGTCAAGTACATCAAGGAGCATATCAAGAAGTATGCTGTTGACGGCAAACCGCCGACGATGCTTGACCTTTTGGAGAAGTCCAACAAGCTGAAATCGAAGTGGAACAGGCTTAATGTCGAGCATACCGCATTCCTCACCAAGCGTGAAACGGCGAAGAAGTACACCCGACAGGTGCGCCAGTACATCAACGAACAGCAGATGAAGCGTGAGCGTGAGAAAAGCCGTCAGAGGACACAGGCTAAACATAGAAATAAAAATACACTTGAATAAAGAAAGGAAACAACAACTATGAGCAAAATAGGTTATATCCGTGTTTCTACGGAGCATCAGGAAACAGCGAGACAGCAGGAGATCATGTGCAGTTATCAGGTTGACCGCATCTTCTCCGAGAAGCTGTCAGGAGCGAACACCGACCGCCCTCAGCTCAGGGCAATGCTTGACTATGTGCGTGAGGGTGACACCCTCTACATCGAGAGTATCAGCCGTCTGGGACGCTCCACAAAGGACTTGCTGAACATCATCGACACCCTCACAGACAAGGGAGTAACGCTCATCAGCCACAAGGAGAAAATTGACACCGACACTCCTGCGGGCAAATTTATGCTCACCGTGTTCGCTGCACTCTCACAGTTGGAGCGTGAGCAGCTCAAACAGCGACAGCGTGAGGGCATCGAGATCGCTAAGGCTCAGGGCAAGTACACCGGGCGAAAGCCTATCCCCACCGACTGGACGAGGTTCGGTCAGCTCTATGGGGAATGGAGAGCCAAGCACATCACGGGCAGGGACTTTATGCGGAGAATGAATATGTCAGCAAATACTTTCTACCGCCGTGTGCGTGAGTATGAACTCCGTCACGGCATCACCGAGCCGACCTCAGCTTGACCGTCAGGCGAACGGAAATGCCACACATCACTATCCGAGCCTGCGGAGCGGAATTCTAACCGCTGAAAAGAAAAAGCCCTCAGAAACGCTTACAAGAGCATTTCCGAGGGCTTGCGGTTATTCAGTTCCAATAGAGTTTGTGCCTGTTGTGGTGTGCCCCACAATGCCTATTCAGACTTGTGTGGAACGAAAAATATAGTATTTGGCAATAAAACAAGATAACAATAAATTTATAGTTTAGTTAACTACATAGACATTTCCCTTTATGGCGATTTCGTTTATTATGGCACTACGGTTCAAATCTTTTTGGGACAATAAAACAATACCTATAATATTAATATCAGATTGCTTAATAGTATCTTTACCTGTATTAATACCGTTTCTTATGTTTTCAAATTCGTCTTCCAAATAAGCGTGTTTATCATTTATTATATTAACAAACTTATCTAATGGTGAAATGAGCTTTTCGCCAGCATAGAACAACGGGATACCATACACTCCTCTTTCGTCATTTTGAGGATTTTGAATCGTTGGTAGTGTTGAATCAGAATCATTGTAAGTATCGACCCAAAGCCATGTCACTGTTCCGTATTCACTATATTCATCTATTACAGATGATATATCTGATGAATTGATTGCATTCTTGAATGATACATATATTTTGCCTTCGCCAAGGATTGTTGAAACATCATTATCTTCTTCTGGCGTGGGGAGAAAAAAACGTTGATATTGAGAAGAATCATTTTCTTTAATAAGACAATTAGGAAAGTCTGTATTTGCGTTTACTCCGCTTGTGCCTGTCAATAAGCCGATTTTTTCAAATATGAATTTCTGATCAAGACTCACTTTTAATCTGAATGTAAATTTGTTAGTGTATTCTGTTGTGCTAAAAGGATAACTAAGAATAGAGTATTGATATTCATTACTGCTCTTTTGCTTGATGTCAAGCTCATTTCCATTTGGACAGCTTATATAATAATAATCTTGTATATCTTTATTCATTTGAGTCATCATTTTATCTCTGTTGTGATACTTAGATAAAACAAAAGTGCCTGCCGTAACTAATAATGATATAATTATAATTATAATTGTTTTTTTCATTGCTTCAACCTCTACTTCAAGGCTGGACACCGCTTATAAGCTGTTCATTATAAAAAACAATTATTATATCATTTGGCAATAGCTGTTCTGTTCCCATTGAATAATCATTCGATGTATCCCAATTAGACCAATCTGCTGCATTTAGTCTAAAATGGATTACAAACTGTTTATTAGGTTGAAGTTCAACATCGGTATTAAATTTGATTTTTGCATATGTATTTCCGTAATCGTCATTAACAAATTCACAAACCGAAGTATTACCTAAGTATTGATTATCTACAGCAAGCCAGTCGCAATGGTATTCAAGGTTTTCTTTATTGTCTGCATTAAATACATAATTTATAGTTATATCACTCATTTTTAAAGGCTTGTCAGAGTTGTTAGTTATAACTATATTGGGATTTATAGTATTTGAGTTACTAATACCTGCATTGCAAGATTCTACTGTTATTTCAGGTGATTTCTCATCATCTTGAATTACCCCTGGATTGATAGTTGGCGTAACAGTTGTATCTATTTCACCATCATTATCAAGATCAATGTTAATAAAAAATGAACCATCTGATAAATTTAAGAATAATACAGATCCACTATTCACAGAGATATTGGTATACAAATAGATGTTTCCATCAATATTGCACATAATATCAGTGTTTTGATCAGCAAGTGAATTGATTTTACAATCATAATTATCATCAGCAAATTGAGCCAGTAAAATCGGATTGCCAACTGATGTTAAAGGGTCAAATTTAAAATTATTCCCTTCATGAACCTCTGAATTTGTGTAATAATATGAACAGGTTTCGTTTGAAAAGAATAAATCAAAATAACCTGAAATAGCAAGCTTATTTGAAAGTGTCTTGGTTTCTTCTATGGCATTAGATGTAAGATTGTTATTTGCCATTTTTGTTCTCATGGGCAGCTTCATAAATGATTTTGTATCTTTTATGTTTTTTAATATCTCATCTATGCATTCCTGACTCTGTATTAACCCCATATGATCTTGATCAAAGATTTTTATATCCAAAAGATCGTGATTAAAATTCATTGTTGCACTTTCAATTGGAACTACACTATCGCCAATACCATATTCTGGAACGAATTGCAATCCTCTATCGCCAGGACAATGTTGAATAGTTGAAATGGTATTTCTATTACTTCCTACTAATGCTATTCTTTTCAGATTATTAGTATTGTTTTGGGATATTTTTATGCGGCTATGGTTATATTTTCCATCTATCCAAAGATAATTATTATAATCATCAGAAATCAGCTCATCAAATTCGTCAAATGTAAAATACGTAAAATTGCCGTTATCTATAAAATAATCATACCAATGATCATAAGTTCGTTTATATGAATATATCCACTGCCAGTCATCTGTATAATCTTTATTTGGCAACAAATCATAACAACTGCCTAAATTCACCAAAACACTTGGAAGTTCAAATGAAGTAAATAATGATTCTGCTACCCCGAGTCCTCCTATGATATATGATAAATCACCAGTGCTTAAAACGCAAAGCATCGTTGGCGCACCCCAAAATGGTGTTCCGGCAGTTATTTGTTTAGAAATATTATCAGCACCATATTCCGAAATGTATTTTTCTGTAACAATACCACCCATACTATGTGCAACAAAAACTACCTCATTATAATCACTAATAAGATCATGAAGATTATTAGCCGTTATTTGCGCTCCCATTCTCCAATCATACGGGAAAAATAAGATATCATACTTATCAGAAATATCAGTATCATTATTTAGTGATTCAATTATTCCTTTATAAGTATCATCATATCCATAATTATTAACAGGATATAATTCAATATTACTATTACCGTAGTAATCGCATTTGAGCGACTGGAACGCATTGTGAATTTTTTTAACATCATCAAAGTTACTTGGCTGTTCAATCCAAGATCCCCATACACTTTCATCATTTGATGTTTTTGCAAGATCTATTCCCATTATTCCCGGTACTACTACAACGGCTCTTTTCAATTTAGGAATTGTTATGTTTTTGGTTATTCGCTTTACTTCTGTATCACCGGTCTTGGCAACTTTGTATGATAATTCAAAATCCAATTTTGCATTTATATCAGAATTATGTTTTGAATCTGTTGGAACTATAAATTTCAAAGGAATTGAATAGCTTTTACTTGGCTTTATTACCGAATAATTGTGTGTAAGTGAGGTTCCATACTTTGGTTCAAGGTTATCAGCAGTGATTTTTATCGATACATCTGTCGCATCGCCATCTCCAATATTATCCAAATATACATTTGCATTTATATCATCATAATTAAAATTGGAAATACTAACCTTATTATCAGCGTATACACTTAATGCTAACGGAGGAATTAAATTCTGTTCTAACTCACTCAATCCATAATAGGTAACAAATTCTCGTGTTTCACCACTGGTGAAAGTATCTTTGTTCCATGTGATGGATACTGCACTATCTCCATTAGATCGTCCTGGCTGAGTCACATAATCCCATAGCGTACTTGTTACATTTCCCCAATTAGTAAATTGTACTTTATCAGGTTTTCTGTCTCCCGATTTGTAGAATGTACCTTGTGCTACTACACCGGGATTAGTTGCGGAATCAAAGGCTTGCCATATTTGCGGAATATTAGAACCTGAATATACGGTTTCAGTTGTTACATCAGATCCGTTTACTCTGAATGGCGCAGCATCATTACCACCGAGCATAGTGTCCATCATAATTCTTATGCCCACTTGTTTGGCGTATTCTGTATCATTTTTGACGATATACTTAATCTTAACAACATCATCTCGTCCAGTCGCCGAATTCTCAATAATAGATAGTTCTTGTGTGACATCAACACCATCATAAGAAGCTTTGGAAACACTTTTAGAACCATCAGCATCATAAGTTACATTTGATGATGTAAACTCATTTATGCTTTCACCAACAACAATTGTTGTTTTTGATGTTCCTCCACCCGGATGACCGAAAAGCATCTTTTTATTATCATCAGTTGAACTGTTAGGGTTTCCTCCTATTGTACCAATAGTATAGTGACCATTACTTGCAGTGTTGAACTCAATGTAGTCATTTGCTATTAAAGTATTATTTTTGAGAATACTTTTAAGCATTCTATTTTGGGGAACACTTACAGCAGAACTTGCCAGATTTGATTTCCATTCTTGGTACTCTTCACCATTAGGATCTAACGTTGAGTAATATTGATATTCGTCAACATAATCATCGGCAAAAGCAGGTAAACTCGTAAGCATAGTTGTAGATAACGCAATACAGCTAAGACCTGCCACGATACGTTTCAAAATCTTATTCTTAACCATTTCATACCACCTTTCTGCAACACACAGTTGCCAATTATTTCTTGTTTACATAGTTTCTCAGCTCTTCTGGCTCTACAGGTTGTGCGAACCAATGGAAGCAAGCACTCGGAACTGATGTGGTAGCTACCACCAGCGCAAGAGCCGCCAGTGCCGTAGAAGCCTTCTTTGCTATGCTCATCAGCTTTTTCATTACAAATCCCTCCTTTCAAACAGTTCAGATAAGTCAGGCTCTTTCGGTTGATAAAACGTAATACCGCAAACGCTGCCATTTGAGATATACAGCACCAGCCTTACAAGAGCAAGAATTACAATCGCCAAAATACTCCGTTTTTCTCTTTCCTTATCATCGTTTACTGTTATCACCCCGATTCAAAAAGTGACCGAGCAGTGCCATGATTGCTGACAGCAGCATTCCGCTTGATACATAAAGGCTTAGTTTTTGATATTGGAATACAAGCAGTGCAATCGTGACAACGGATAGGGTAACAGCTAAGATGCAGCTTCTTTTCCTTAGCTTGACACTCTTTTCCTCTGACATCGGTTTATTCGGATGCGGAACGGGAGCAATACATAGAATGATTGGTAATGCTATCATTATGAAACTGATGCTGAATATTGGCGTAATATGTCCGCTTACATTGCAAATGCCGTAAGAGAAAACCATCATCACCATGACAAGCGTGAACATACAACTAAGATGACTGTTAGCGTGAAACCCACCTACAAACTGTCTCAACCCCATAAATACGGCTATGAATACAACAACCGCAGGCAGCGTATGGGAAAACAGAGCAATCAGCAGGACGATAATGGTATTCAGCACATCAGAGATCAGCAGCTCCATTCCATATGCGTAGATCACCTCTTTGGATTCTTCCGTTATGTTCTGAACCACAAAAAAGTGTGCTATGCTTTTTGCAAGTTTTGAAATCATTTCTGAATCATTTCCTGCAAAAATCATAACACAAGTTGCAAATTTTTTCAATAGGTTTTGAGAAAAAAGGTCTCAAAGTGTCCCCAAATGTCGTCTTCTTGTCCCGAAATGCAAATAGTTAAATTTGTAAACAATTACGAACCATAATGTTCAGCTTAAAAATTCCGTCATCATAATCGAAACTTACTAACCCACCCAATCTATCAACGGAGGATTTGATACTGTTTATCCCTATGCCGTGAAGCCCTTGTTCTTTCTTTGTTGATGTTAAAACAGATGTATCTACCTTATCTGATGTATTTGTAATGACAATAAATAGCTTCTCTCGTTCTTCCATTAGGCTTATCCAAATATGCTTATGTGATACACCAGCTCTCTGGCAACCTTCTATTGCATTGTCAAGAGCGTTTCCGATGATACGGCACAACTCCAATTCGTCTGCCTTGATATTTGTTATGATATTGACCTTGCAAATAAACTCTATACCGTATGTCTGAGCAAGAGAACCCTTGATGTTCACAATAGAATCGACGGCATTATTACCAGTATAGCAGAGTCTGTTAGCAAGCCTTACAAATGAGCTTAGCTTGACAAGATATTCCTTAGCAGAATCAGTATCATTGTTTTCCAACATATCATTCAGAACTAAAAATTGATTTTCAATATCGTGTTTAAACTCTCGTACTTGCTTGTATGACAGGGTAAGCAGCTTATAGTTTTCCTGTTCCTGTTGCTTTATTGTTTCAAGGTATTTTAACTTTATCTTATCTTCAAAACTTTCAAAGAAATTAAACATAGCAAGGTTTATAAAGATAATTCCTGCAAGAGAAACGCCCAAAGAAACATAACTATAAGTGTTGCTGCCAACAAATCCATCAAGCATTGTTTGTAAAAGAAAAATACTTATGATTGGAATAACTATTATCAATATCCAATATTTTATCGGCAGTTCACGAATTTTTTTGTTTATTATGCGGTGCATCAATCCTATAAGCCATAAATAAATTATATTTGTGCCTACCATTCCGAGATAACGTCCTAAACCAGACTCTAAGAATTCATCTGGTGTTCCCATATTAGCAATGCAAAATAATCCAATCACAATAGGTTCAGATATAGATATAATCAGTAAAAACAATATGTTCCAAAATATTTTATGACGGATTGAATCATCATAACAAATAAAGGACATGGAGCTAATAAGAATAATGGTTGTAATCAGATACACTAAAATATTATCTGTCAACAAAACTGTCGCTGACAGTATTACAGTAGAAAGAAGATACGACAGATAAAGAACTGCTTTATTAACTTTTGCCTTACTCAACAAGGAAAAGTATAAGAATACCAACATCATTTCAATTGCTACATTGACAATCTCAATGATATTTTCAATCAATACGGGCAACTCGATCATCTCCCTGTTGCATAGTTAAGATAGCGAGCAACTATCTCATCTTTATATGTTTTGCCTATGGGGATTTTTCTGCCGTTGCTTAGAATAATATCGTACTTGGTAATATTCTGTATATGGTCAAGATTTACAAGTATTCCACGGTTTATAATAGCGAAATTGTACTTTAACAACTCGCCACACACAGTTGAAAAATCGCCGCCGTACTCCAATTCACCATTAACTGTGAATAGTGATACCTTTCTTCTATGTCCCTCAAAGTAAAGAATATCTGTCAGCCTGAACTTGAATGACAGATTTTTATTATTGAAAGTGAAAGTTCTAAATCGCTGCTGGCACTCAGCAATGATAGAATTTAGCTGTTTGGTATATACATAGTCTGGCTGATTTTTCAATATATAGCGAAACGCTCCCACATCGTAGCCCTTAACGGCAAATTCGGCATAATTCGTCAGGAAAGAAATAATAACTGAACCATCTATCTGTCTGATTCTTTCAGCGGTCTGCAATCCGGTCAGATCGGGCATTTCAACATCGAGTATGATGACTTCATACATTCCCTTGACATAGAAACTCAATAAGTCTCTCCCGCTTGTAAATTCGTGTATTTCGCAGTCGGGGAGTTTCATTTCTCTTAATCTGTTATGAAGTTGTTTTAAGAATACAGGTTCATCATCAACGATAGCAATATTCATAGCAATCACCTCACAATTGGTCATGCTTTATGTATCAGTTATCATTATACCACATCGGAGAGATTATTTCAAGAGAAAAAATAGCTATGCCTCCATTAATAGTTTCGGAGACATAGCCTCATGTTGCGTTATTTTATATTCATCGAATATGGTCTATTGCCTGATTTAAGAGTGGGTGTACTTATAAGTGCTTCACAGACGCAAATCCAAAAACTCTTGTCCAAAGAATTCCCGGAAAGGAAGGAAACCGAGTCTACTCCGTTGAGGGACTGAGCATAACGCTTACAAGCCAGGCAGGAGGTTTCGGCGGAAAAACAGGGCTTTATGAAATTTTAGGACTGCCTATAAAGGTCAAAACCAAAACAGGCTATCAGATTGCCTTGCCGGGCGACAGCATAGATCTTGCCTATCCCGATATGAATTCAAGGCGAGGGAGAGTGGGAAAGGAGATAGCACATACGCTCACAACAAGCTGTGATCAGGGATATTACGCAATGTGTATTGATATGAATCCCGACCCGAAAGTGACTGAGCTTGCAAGATGTATAACCTCAAGACAGGACAGCGGCATAGGTCATCATAAAGGCGAAAAGTCGGGAGTGATACTTGTTACCGAACCCATAGCTGTGCTTACTCCTGCAAATGAAGCAGTAAGACAGCAGGGACGAAGATTCAAGCTTCCTGACGAGCCTATGTTTACAATTACGGTAACGGACAGACACGGCGTTGTTTACTGCGGATATATCCGAAAGCTTATGCCGTTGGAGTGCTGGCGGCTGCAGGGCTTTACAGATGAGCAGTTTGAAAGGGTCAAAGCCACAGGAATGTCCGATGCACAGCTTTACAAGCAAGCAGGAAATGCCGTGACCACAAATGTTGTGGAGGCAGTTGCAAGAATAATTTTAGAAACGGAAAAAGGAGAAAACGCATGAGCAATGTGATAAAGATTTTTGAGAATGATGAATTTGGTTCTTTAAGAACGTTAACAGATGAACACGGAAGGATCATGTTCTGCGGAAAGGACGTAGCTTCTGCATTGGGCTACAGCAATACAAAAGACGCAATAAGACGGCATTGTAGGTGGGGCGTGAAACACGACCTACCGCATCCGCAGTCTCCGACTAAAAAAATCAAAATGATTTTTATTCCTGAAAGTGATGTTTACAGACTTGTTGCACATAGCAAGCTGCCTGGAGCTGAAAAATTTGAGTCATGGATTTTTGATGAAATCCTGCCTCAGATCAATCACACCGGAGGTTACGTTTCAAATGAGGATATGTTCATAGAAAACTACCTCCCCTTTCTGGAAGAACCGTATCGTAATCTTTTCCGCCTGCAGATGACGGCTATCAAAAAGCTGAACGAGCGTATCAGGCACGATCAGCCTTTGGTGGACTTTGCAAATCAGGTAGCAGGAACAGAAAATCTCATCGACATGAACGCAATGGCAAAACTTGCGGCTGATGAGCATTTTAAAATCGGCAGGACAAGGCTGTTCCGCTGGCTAAAATACATGGGAGTGCTTATGGCGAATAACCTCCCCTATCAGCAGTTTATCGACCGTGGATATTTCGCAGTTAAGGAGTCGGTGTTCGAGGTGGACGGCATGAAAAAGACTTATCAGCAGACGCTTGTGACGTGCAAGGGGCAGAGATTTGTTATTAATCTGCTGAAAAAATATTATGGAAAAGAGGTTTTGCAATAATGCCAGAAAAGCCAAAATGTCCGCTCATAGGTCAGAACGGGAATATCTTTAATCTTATGGGCATTGCTTCAAAAACGCTGAAGAGAAATGGCATGTCGAATGATGCCAAGGAAATGTGCGACCGTATCACCTCTTCCGGCAGCTATGATGAGGCACTGAGTATTATCGATGAGTATGTGGAAATCACTTCGGCTGACGATGAAGAAACCGAAGATTTTGGAATGGAGATGATGTGAATGACGTATTTATTCATAGGAATGCTGATAGGCGGGATTATCGGGTTTACGGTCGGAGGTCTTGCCATAGCTTTTAAATCAGCCGAAAAGGAGCTTGCCCGTCTTGATAAGGAGGTCAAAGATGCACACAAACAGAGTTAAAGCGAAAGTAGACTTCAAGTTATGTATGGGTAATATTCCCGCAATGCTGAGAGCCACAAAGCCCGTACTTTCTGACCGTCAATACAAGGAGCTGTGTAAAGAAGTAAACAAGGTTGACGGCTACCTTGAACAGAAACGCATAATATTCAGCTATGTTGACCCGATAATCAAGGGCTGAAAACAGCGTAAAATCTAATATTTATTAAGGTCGTTTTGCCAACAGCAGATAAAAATCTGGTGCTTGCAAAGCGACTTTTCTGCTGTTGGTTTTAACGGCAGAAAGGAAGAAAATGAACAGTTTTATGTCATGGGTAGGAGGGAAAAAGGCTCTCAGGGACGCCGTGCTTGCAAGATTTCCGCCTTACTATGAACGATATATCGAGGTTTTCGGAGGTGCAGGCTGGGTGTTGTTCCATAAGCCGCCGGGTATGGATTTTGAGGTGTATAACGATTTTAACGGAAATCTCTCAAATCTTTATCGGTGTGTGCGTGATAAACCCAATAAGCTGAAATACAAGTTGCGGTATGTCCTCAATTCCCGTGAAGATTTTGACCGTATCGCTTTACTTCATAAGCGTGGGATTTTTGAAAAGCTATGTGATGCAGACAGAGCGTCAAAATTCTATCAGCTCATAAGGTACAGCTATGCTTCGGGACTTGACAGCTTTGCAAGCCAGCCGCATTCGATATGGTCTGACTTTCCGATGATAGATTTGGCGGCAAGACGATTGCAGAAAGTAGTGGTTGAGAACAAAGATTTTGGGAAACTCATTAAGCAGTACGACAGACCCGTCAGCTTTTTCTACTGTGATCCGCCGTACTTTGCTACTGAAAATTACTACAAGGACGTGGGATTTAAAACAAAAGACCATATTCGACTGCGTGATACGCTTTTGGATATCAAGGGCAAGTTCTTGGTTTCATACAACGATTGCCCCGAAATACGGGAGATATGGGATAAGCCGAATATTCATATCGAGGAGATAAGCAGACTGAATAATCTTGCTCAGCGGTACGACGGCGGCTGTCAGTATGCAGAGTTGCTCATATCAAATTATGACACAAGCGAACGTGCGAAAGCTATCAAACAGCTTTCGCTTTTTGATTAGGAGGTTTTTATGAAGAAGATAATATTGGCACAGGTTTTAACGGCAAAAGGCAAAACAGAAATTTCTGGACTTTATGATAGGCATGGAAATGCTGTAACGGTAGAGGTCGAACGTGACAGCAGCGGTGTTTCACTCATCGTATGGCAGAACGAGCAGAAAAAGCAGAATTTTGACTGTGGAATATCCGAAGAGGAGATACAGCGTACCTGTTCCATGTACGAAGACTGCGACGGGTGTCCGCTTAATGACTACTGCGGAGAGGAATCGGAGGTGGTTTCATGAAAATACTTGTGTTTGAACCGATGAAAAAGCCGTATGTGAAGGATATTAAAGATAATATTCACGCTATGCAGGAAATTGTGGGCGGCAGCATAGAACCCATATATTTTGAACCAAAGCAGGACGCAATCGTCTGGTGTAATGACGAATTTCTGCTGAACGGTTCAGAGCCTAACAGGATTGTGGGTGCAACACTTGTCCACGGCACTTTTTACATCTCAGGCAACTATCAAAATGAATATGGCGAGTGGGATAGCTGTTCACTTACCGATGAACAGATAGAAAAGTACAAGGAGCAGTTTTCTCATATGATAGTTGATCTGCCGGGCATAGGTCTTGTGGCTGTGAATGAGTGTCACCCTGAAATTGTCCAGTCGGAAGAAGTAGCCGAAGATTTAGAAGATTCGGAAGAACCCGAAATTACAATGTCATAAATGAAAGAAAAAGGTGATGCAAATGAAAATTTCAGCAACGATCAACAGACTGGTGGACAAGCCCGACAGCAATATCAAAGCTTTTGCAAGCGTAAGTTTTGACGGATTTTACGCCGTTCACGGTATCAAGGTGTGCGAGGGAGAAAAAGGGCGGTTTGTTTCCATGCCGTCAACTCAGTACACCGACCGTGACGGGAACAAGCAGTATCAGGATATTTTCCATCCCATAAGCAAAGGTGCAAGAAATGCACTCAACCAGGCGGTTCTGAACGCCTATGATCTCAAGCTGCAGCAGGTTCAGCAGACGGATATCGAGGTGGAGAACACTCCCGATGAGGAAATGTCGGAGCCTGAAGATGAACCTGAACCGGAGCTAAGTATGTAGTTTGCTAAAGCATTTGCTGTGTATCTTGTAACAAAGGTAGAACTTTTGCAAAAAGTATAGATTTGTGGGCGGATATATGATATATTGCTTGACAAGGAGCGTGATGATATGAAAAGAGCGATATTAATTTTGATACTCTGTGCGGTGTTTTTATCAGCCTGCGGAAATGCAGCGGAAACTGCCGAAAGATCAGTAAGCGTCGACACTTCGGCAGTGAGCCAAACTACGACTGCGGTCACAGTTTCCGCAGTAACATCTGCAAAGGAAGAAAAGGATACAAGCGAAGCCACAACTACTACTTTTAAAACAAGTTCGCAGACGGTATCCGAGACTTCAAAACCGACAAATATCACAGTAACTACGACCAAGAAATCAGATCCGTCAGGTTATTCGGGAAATTCCAGTCAGGGACAGAACAATTCTGCACAGAATAATAACGGTCAGGAAAATAACTATCAGCCTGTGCAGAATGATCCGCAGCCCGATAACTCGCCGTCCGATAATAACCGGAGCAATAACGGAGCGGAACAGAATAACGATCCGACGCCTCCGACTACAACTGCAAAGCCTGCGGTAACAAATCCGCCTGACACAACGACAAAGCCGCAGACTACAAAAGTTCCGCAGACTCAACCACCCTTGCCGGTGCCTACTGAGGAAGAACGATATATGGATATCGGCAGAAGCTTATCTCATAACGGCTCTGATTACAGCAAGGCAGAGGCGGTATACAACTGGATGACTGAAAACGGTTCGGGCACTTGTGTGAATTATTCGTGGCAGACCTACTATTTGTGCAAAGGTACAGGTCTGGAATGCTATCTTGCATGGACGCCGTCAAAACTGTATGGTCATGTAGCAAATGTCGTTAAGGTAAACGGAACATGGTTTGTTCTTGATACGCAGGGACAAGGATTTCTGCTGAATAACGACTGCGGATTCAGCGAAATAATAGATATTGATGAATCATATGTATCAGGGGCGGATTTGATAAGCAACCAAAGATATGATGAAATATATTAAGATGTGCAAACGAAAGAGCCGAAATCCGGCTCTTTTTCTTTGCAAAAATGAAAAGGAGAAATGCACTTTATGTTCAAAAAATCGAAAATATTAAAGAAACTCAGCGCAGGGTTCATGGCAGGACTCTGTGCTTTTTCTATGTTCGGTTCATCTATGAGCGGAGCAATCACAGCAAGTGCCGCAAGCACACCTATGGAAAACCCGGCATTCCCGTCAGCGGATACGGTGATCGCAAAGGCGGCGACCTTGCTGGGTACACCGTATACCTATGGAAACAAGGGCTACTGGTATGCGTATGATCAGGGTCAGTACACTCCGCTTTCTGTTGAAACGATAAATAATCTCGGCATTGACTGTTCGGGTCTGGTGTACTATACTCTTACGCAGCTTGGATACAAAACATCGGGGTTCAGTTGGAACAACCCTGTGCCTGTTGACACAGATCATTGGCTTACAGTCAATGATAACTGCACCATAACTTACGACGGAAAGACTTCAAAGGTCGAAGTCGAAAAGAAAAACATCAAGACAACGGACCGCCCGTATTGGGAGTGTGCTGACGGTTCGGTTATTACAGCAGGTTCTGTGGTGGTCGCTCAGAATCCGGGTGGTGAGGATCACGCTTGGATATATATGGGCGAATTTGATTCAAGAAACGATGTAATAAGCTATCTGAGATCTATTGGTGTTTCGGAAAAACTCATCAACTCAAAGACAGTTGGCGACGGCACAGGTGCAGGCGGAAAGCATTGGAGAATAGAATCCAGCGGTTCGGAGGGCGTTGTTATCAACAACAAAACAGATGGCAAGACCGCAACAGCTATGAATATGTCGGCGTTCAGAATTACAAAGACAGATGTTACCTTTGAGATCGATAAGTACAATACGGACGGTAATCTTGTAGGAAAATCAAGTGTTGACAATTCCACAGCGGTATACAGAATCTACAGTGACAAGTCCTGTACCAAAAAGGTTGGCGAAATCACCATAGGCGCTGACGGCACAGGTAAAATTCAACTTCCCGACAGCACCTATTACGCAAAGGAATTAAAAGCTCCTACAGGTTATTCTATTGACCCTACTGTTTATACAATCAAAGCAGGAAAAAACAAGGTGACAGAGGATTTCAAAACAGGAACAATTAAAATTAACAAAACCGCAGAGGACGGAATCATCAGCGGCAGGGAGTTTAAAATCACCTATTCATACAATGGAAAATCGCTCTCTGAAACTGCCAAAACCAATGCAAACGGAATTGCAGCCTTTGACGATCTAAGGGTTTATGATATGTCCACGGGCAAAGCGATCACCTACACCGTATCCGAGATCAATGTAGATACAAGATACGAAGTCCCTAAGGCTCAGAATGTTACGCTGACAAGCGGAGATGTTGATCTGACTGTCAATGTCAATTTCAACAATGAACTTAAAACAGGTTCTATTAAGATCAATAAGCAGTCGGAGGACGGAGAGAACGGCGGCAGAGAATTCACTGTCACAGGCAACGAAAAGACTTACACAGTCAAGACCGGAGATGACGGCATTGCAATTCTCTCTGGCATTCCTGTTTATGACAGTAATAACGAAAAAATCACCTACACCATTTCAGAAAAGAACGTACCCGTAAAGTACGTTGTTCCTGCCAATCAGACAGCAACTCTTACTGCTGACGCAACCACAACTAAGACTTTCAAAAATATCCTCAAGAAATTTACTGTTGAGGTGACAAAGCAGGACGCAGAAATGGTCTCCGCACAGGGCAATGCTACTCTTGCCGGAGCAGTTTACGGACTGTACAAGGACGGCGAGCTTGCCGATACCTATACGACCGATGAAAACGGATATTTCAAGACAAAAGAGTATGTCTGCGGAAACTACACTGTTCAGGAAATTTCGCCAAGCGAGGGCTATCTCCTTGACAAAACAGTTTACTCAGTAGGTGCAGAAGCTGAGAATTATTTCATTGAGCATAACCCACTTTCTAAGACAGTGACTGAGGACGTTATCAAGGGAAATATCGCAATGATCAAGCATTCCGATGACGGCTCTACTCAGATAGAAACTCCGGAAGTGGGAGCTGAATTTGAGGTGTATCTGAAATCTTCGGGTTCTTATGCAAATGCTGTTGAAACAGAACGTGATCATCTGACTTGCGATGAAAACGGATTTGCACAGACCAAGGATATGCCATACGGCGTTTACACTGTGCATCAGACAGTCGGCTGGGAGGGTACTGAGTTTATTGCTGATTTTGATGTCAACATCAGCGAAAACGGACAGACCTACCGCTATCTCATTAACAATGCAAAGTTTGAAAGCTATATCAAGATTGTAAAGGTGGATTCCGAAACGGGAAAAACAATTCCTTACGAGGGTGCTGGCTTTGAGATCTATGATTCAAACGGTCAGAAGATTTCTATGACTTTCAGCTACCCGACGCCAACCACGATCGACACATTCTATACCAATTCTGAGGGGTATCTGATCACACCGGAAGTTCTTCCCTACGGCGAATATTCTCTTGTTGAGGTTCAGGCTCCTTACGGCTATGCGCTTGATAAAACTCCCGTAGCATTTTCGGTTTCCTCAGAAAATGCAGAGAAAGAAAACTCGCTTACTATTGTCAAAGTTGTTAAGCAAAACACCGCTCAGAAAGGAAAGATCAGCGTTCGGAAAACAGGCAATATTTTCACAAGCGTGGCAACGGTTTCCTCCGCATACACAAATGAAAACAGTGAAATGATCGTGAATCCAACAACTTACACTCCAGTGTTTGCGGACGGAGATCTCAGCGACGCAGTATTTCAGGTGATCGCTGTAGAGGATATTGTTACCCTTGACGGTACTGTTCATGCCAATGCAGGCGACGTTGTGGCTGAAATTACTACCGATGAAAACGGATATGCGGAAACCGATTTATTGTATCTCGGTAAGTACGAAATCAAGGAGGTTCAGGCACCTTACGGCTATGTTCGGAATAGCGAATCACAGTTTGTAGAACTGACCTATGCAGGACAGGAAATCGCTGTTCTTGATACGGTAAATGCATCATTTGTCAATGATTATCAGAGTGTTGAAATCTCACTTTCTAAGGTTATGGAGAACGACGAGCTGTTCGGAATCGGAAACAATAATGAGTATCTCTCTGTTCGTTTCGGACTGTTTGCGGCGGAGGATATACAGGCGGCAGACAGTTCTGTTATTCCTGCTGACGGACTGCTTTCAGAGGTTTCACTTGCTGAGAATATGACTGCAAAATTTGATGTACAGATACCTTTCGGAAGGTATTATGTCAAAGAAATTTCTACTGATGAACACTATATTCTTAACGGAGAAAAATATCTTGTAAACTTCGAGTATATGGGACAGGACATTCAGAATGTGGATATTGACTGCGGACAATTCGTAAATCTTCTCAAGCGTGGCAGGATAGAGGGACATAAGGTAGATGACAAGAGCGAACCTCTTGAAAATGCTGTGTTCGGGCTGTTTACTGCCGACTGCGTGAAGTTCAGCAGAGATACTGCAATAATGACTGCCGTTTCAGATGAAAACGGATATTTTGAGTTTGACGAAATCCCATACGGCGAGTATATTGTCAGAGAAATCGAAGCTCCGACGGGATATATTCTCAGCGGTGAAAGCTATCCCGTAACTGTTTGCGAGGACGGCGAAACTATCACAATTCGTACAGTTAACAAGCCTATTACCGTTGAAGTGTCTAAGGTTGATGTATACGGCGAGGAATTAATCGGCGCAGATATGCAGCTTGAAAATGCTGACGGTGAAATCATTGACGAATGGATTTCCGATGGTACAAATCATATTGTAACCGAGCTTCCAGCCGGAGATTACACGCTCAAGGAAATTGCGGCTCCGGACGGATATGTGATAGCTACGGATATTGAATTCGAGGTTTTTGCAGACGGTACAATAAAGATCAGAAACGTTGATTCTACGGCGATTTCAGAGGACGGAAATCCGCTGATTGTTATGGTTGACGACACAACAAAGGTGAAGATCTCAAAGCGTGATATTACTACGGATAAGGAGCTGCCTGGTGCAACTCTCCAAATTATTGACGAGGACGGAAATGTGGTTGAGGAATGGGTATCTGCGGACGAGGCTCATCTTGTCGAAGGCAAGCTTATCGCAGGCAAGGAGTACACGCTCCGTGAAATCATTGCTCCGGACGGTTACGAAATTGCAAATGAGATAAAGTTCACGGTAAACGAGGACGGTTCTGTGACCGAGGTCGTTATGTATGACGAGCTTACTCCTGTTACAAACACTCCGTATACAGGCGATAATCACAGCAATTTTGCGGCATTTGCAATGCTCGGAGCTGCAAGTGTTATCCTTGCCGCCCTTATTATCACAAAGAAAGGAAAAAGGCATGAATAAGAAAGTTATTCGAACTGCTGCGGCTGTGACCGCAGCCGCCCTCCTCGGAGGTGGAATTTATCTTCTGGTAAAAAACGATGTGGCTCAGAAAATCAATTGGCGTGATATTCTGATCTATGCTCCCACGCCGATAGCGAGAGAAACGCTTGATGAGGCAGTCAACAATAGTTCTGACAAGCCATCGGCGGACAGAGTTCCCGAAGATACAAAAAAGGAGCTTACCGCACAGGTTCGGCAGCTTTCCGCAGAGCACAGCAATTTCGTGGCTTGGCTGTATATTCCCGATACGAATATAGATTATCCGATCATGCAGTCGGGAGATAACGAATATTACACACGCAGGGCGGTGGACGGCTCATATTTGTATGCAGGATCACTGTTTATGGACTATCGCTGTTCAAGTGATTTTTCGGATTTCAACAGCGTGATCTACGGTCACAATATGGGAAACGGAACGATGTTTGCCGATATTCCAAATTACGAAAACGAGGAATTTTTCATGAACCACAGCTTTGGCTGGCTGACCACGGAAGATGAGGTGCGTCTGATAGATTTCTTTGCAGTAGCAAGGACTACAGACACAAGCGGACTTTATCTTGCTGATTCAATCTTTGAAGAGTGGGATTCACAGATCAGAAACTGCGCGAGTATTTACAAGGAGATCGGCATTTCCGAAGAAGATAACCTGATAACGCTGTCAACTTGTACTTCTGCAGAGGGTAACAGCCGCACAATTCTGGTAGGGAAAATTATTAAGGAGAGTGATATAGAATGAAATTAAAAAAGAAAGTAATTGCAGGAGTCGCAAGCACAGTATGTTTTGCGGCTATGATGTCGCTAACCGTTTATGCTTCGGGCGATGTTGCGGGTGCGGTGACAAGCACTTGGACAACAGCAAGATCGCAGGTCGTTTCAGTCGTAAACAATGTGGTGTTTCCCGTGATAGACGTTATACTTGCAGTTCTGCTGTTTGTGAAGATAACACTAGCATATCTTGATTACCGCAAACACGGCCAGCTTGAATGGACGCCGATCGCTATCATTTTCGGCTGTCTGATTTTTTCTCTGACCTGTCCGCTGTACATCTGGAGCATAATCTGATAGGGGGGAGAAATGAATATGAAAGCAAAAGTAATGACTGCAATTTTAGCACTGTTTATGCTGACAATGACAGCCTGCGGAACGATCAGTCCGCCGATTCAGAATGCTGTTACGAAAACAACAGCTACTACCACAGCCGAGTCCATACACGACTCGGCTGCCTCTTCGGAGGCTGAAAGCAGTTTAGAGGATGAAAAGATAAAGACGGACACCTTTATTGCCGAATTTTTCGATTCAAATATATGCTTTGCAGATACAAGCGCATTGGTAACAGAAGCAATGAAAGGCAGTTCCTTTGAGAACGAAATTGATAACTCAAACGGTGTGAATAAAATTACTTTGAAAGGCTCAAACGGCGGCGGTATGATCGATGTTCTGTGTATTGATCTAAGTCAGAGTGATCTTGATCACGATATGGAATATATCCTTGAAAACTTCGGAGATTATTACTTCGGACAGACCTCCGCACAGATGAGCGGTATCACCGAAGATGACTTTGTTTCGAGTTACCGAATGACAAGCAGTGTTGTTTCAAAGGGTAAGTATCAGCAGTACGGCTCTGTTCAGAAATCCGATGGTATGGCGACGCAGTTCGGATACACGGAAACCTACGCTGTGCTTTCGGAGAACAAGCTTACCGTTGTGTCGGGTGCATTTCTCAGTTCAGATATGATGGAAAGGCAGAGTTTTTCACAGCTGATGGCTAAGTTTGCGGAGAATGTGAAGTACTGATTTAAAATGAAAAAAGGGCTGAGGTTGGCTCAGCCCTTTGGTTTTGGGGAGTATAAATCAGAATTTATATATTAAATACTTCTTTTGCGTATGATGTCCACCCACCATGTGTAATCATTACGCAAATTACAGCAAGTGTTATATACAATACGATAGGGATAAGCAGATATGCCTTGCCTTTACTCAATGTTTTACGAAATACATAGATATTTGAGGGAAATGATAAAGCAAGCCAAATCAGTAGCTCAATACAGCCAAGCATAATAGAAACATCTTTCTCCGAGCCTAAATCATAGCTATAGCCTTTTGAATGTCCAGTTATATCAAGAAAAATCCAGCCGAAACATATTGGAAATGAAAATGCAATAAAACTCGTCCAGAGAAAATTCAGACAATAGATAATTTTACTTTTCATGGCTATCTCCTACAAATTCCAATTTACCCGTAAAATTTTGATTTATCTTATTACCCATTATACCACACCAACCTCGAAAAATCAACCCTAGTAAACAGAAAGCAGGTGATAAAGTGTCATATATCCCATTTACAGACGAACAAAAAATCCTTGCCAACAGCGTAGACCTCGAAGAATTCCTGAGAATGCGAGGCGAGAAATTAGAGCGTGTTGGCAGAGAGCATAAGCTCATTTACTACGACAGCTCAGGCAGGCACGACAGCATAACGCTCCGTGGCTCTACCTGGTTCGATCACAAAAATCAGATAGGCGGCGGAGCAATAAAATTCATGCAGGAATTTTATGATATGGACTTTCAGACGGCGGTGCAGGAGCTGTTAGGACGGACGGTCACTCCGTTGTCCCACAGTCCTCCGAAAGCTATAGCAAAGGAAGAAAAGAAAGAATTCAAGCTGCCCGAGGCAAACGCAAATATGCACAGAGTGTATGCTTACCTCATAAAACAGCGGTTTATCGCACCGGATATTATATCGTATTTCGCAAAACAGCACACGCTTTATGAGGACAAGGAACACCATAATGCGGTGTTCGTAGGCGTTGACGAAAACGGCGTTCCAAGGCAGGCAAGCAAGCGTTCAACAAATTCTTACGGCAATAGTTTCAGGATCACTTGTCAAGGTTCTGACACAAGATACAGCTTTGCACATTTCGGTGAAAGCAAAAGACTCTATGTGTTTGAGGCTCCCATAGATATGATGAGTTTTCTTACGCTTTATCCGAAAGACTGGCAAAAGCACAGCTGCATTGCAATGAACGGAGTCTATGAAAATGCCGTTTTAACGGCTTTAAAGAATCATTCTAACCTCCGTGAAATTGTGCTTTGTGTAGATAACGATGAGGGAGGAATCGAGGCGGTGGACAGGCTTAGAGATATTCTTCATGAGAACGGATACCCAAACGTTAAACGTCTTGCACCTGAGTTTAAGGACTGGAACGAATGTCTGAAATCTCAGAATGGTGTTGAGCCATTGCCTGCTGTTCCGCATAAAAGGAAAGACGAATATCTGAAAGAAGTAAGCGAACTGGGGTATCTAAAATGCCGTCCCGATAAGCTGACCTCGCAGATTTATGCCACATTTAAGAACGGGCAATACAAATATCTCGCCGAGTATGCTCTTGCAGGCTCGGCGTTTTTTATTGCCGGAAACAGCGAAAATACGATGTTTGACAAGCTGAGATGTAAGCTGAAAACGGAGTATAAGCCATATACCGATAAGGGCAAAAAAGCGCAGAAACAAAGGAATTTGCAGGACTGTGTGCAGGAGGTTCTGCGTGATCTGAAACAGACCGTCCGTACCCGTGAGCAGTCGATAAATACGGCAAAGCTGCTGTACCGGCTTGCAGATAGCGCTGTTAGAATTTCGGTTGAGGAAACTTTAAATGCTCCTGTTCAGGAGCAGACCGAGGATATCCAAATCGTTTCAGAACCCGAACCCTGTATGGAATTCGGTTGAACAAGTTTTTTTAGAGGACTTAGTCCTCTAAGAAAAACTTGCAGCAATAGCCGTTTATCTGCTATTGCCATACCCTCCGCCTCACAGCGCAATACCTTGAATAAAACAAACTAACTTATCTTATTAAATACAAAAGACAGAATATCCTATACAGATTGGAAGTGAAAAATTGAATGAAAAACAAATGATTTTAATAGGCATACTGGTTGTATTTTTTATCGCATTTTTGGTAGTCGTAAATCTGCTTGACAACAAGTCGCTTAACGGAATAAAGGCAAAAAAAGTCGGCAATGGACAGCACGGAACTGCGAGGTGGGCGACAAAAGCTGAGATAAAGCGTACTTTTATCCCTCTGCCATTCGAGCCGGAGATGTGGAGAAAAGGTCAGAACCTGCCGACTGTTCAAGGTACGGTGGTAGGCTGTCGGACACACGGCAAAAAAACTGTGGCTATTGTAGATGACGGCGATGTTCACACGCTTATGATAGGCGCTGCGGGCGTGGGCAAAACCGCATATTTCCTGTACCCGAACATTGAACTTGCTTGCGCAAGCGGAATGTCCTTTATATCAACTGATACCAAAGGAGATGTGGCACGAAATTACGGTACTATCGCAAAAAAGTACTACGGCTACAATGTGTCGGTTTTGGATTTGAGAAATCCCACACGCTCAGATGAGAACAATATCCTGCATCTTGTCAACAAATATATGGACTTGTATTTACAGGACAAAACGGATTTATCATCAAAGGCTAAAGCGGAAAAGTATGCAAAGATAACAGCAAAGACAATTATCAACATCGGCGGCGGTGACAGCCACAGCTACGGACAAAACGCTTTTTTCTACGATGCGGCTGAGGGTCTGCTTGCTTCCGTTATTCTTTTACTTGCGGAGTTCGGCGAAAAGAACGAACGTCACATCGTTTCGGTGTTCAAGCTGATACAGGACCTTTTGGCAAAGTATCATCCGAATCCCAAAGCAAAGCCGAAGATGTATTTTTCAAAGCTAATGGACAAGCTCCCAAGCGAACACAAAGCAAAATGGCTTGCAGGAGCGGCTCTGAATACGTCTGACCAGTCTATGCTGTCGGTAATGTCGACTGCACTTTCAAGGCTTAACAGCTTTCTTGATTCGGAGCTTGAACAAATGCTGTGCTTTGGCACAGCGATAGACGCCGAGAAGTTCTGCAATGAAAAGTCTGCTATCTTTATCGTTCTTCCCGAAGAAGATACAAGCAAGTACTTTATGGTCAGCCTGCTTATCCAACAGTTATATCGTGAGATATTAGTCATTGCAGACGAAAACGGCGGCAAGCTTAAAAACAGAGTTATGTTTTACTGCGACGAATTTGGAACTTTTCCTAAGATAGAGGGTGCTGAATCTATGTTCTCCGCAGGACGTTCAAGAAAAATAACCATCGTGGCGATAATACAGTCCTTTGCACAGCTTGAACAGAACTACGGAAAACAGGGTATGGAGATAATCACCGACAACACTCAGCTTACTGTGTTCGGCGGATTTGCACCAAACAGCCAGAGTGCAGAGGTGCTTTCAAAAGCTTTGGGCGAACAAACGGTATTAAGCGGTTCTGTATCAAACGGCAGGGACAGATCTCAGTCATTGCAGATGATAGGCAGACCGCTTATGACTGTGGACGAGCTGAAATCTATACCTAAAGGACAGTTTATCGTTATGAAAACAGGCACGCATCCGATGATAAGCAAGTTAAAACTGTTCTTTAAATGGGGTATCAAGTTTGAAGAAGAATACAAACTTCCCGATAAGACCGCTCGTGCCGTTTCATACAAAGAGCGTGACGAGCTTATTCGTGATATTGAAATCAAATATCCGCAGAAGAAAAAAGATATGCTGCCTGTGGAATTTGAGGAAGAGCCAAAGAAAAAGACCAATGTCAAGACATAAAAGGAGTGATGTTTATTGATATTTCCAAAAAGGATCTACGACTTAGGACTGAGCCACAAGGCGGTGGCTGTGTACTGCTATTTGGCAAACCGTGCGGACAAAAACGGAGAATGTTTTCCCTCTGTACGAAGGATAGCAGAAGATCTGAGCATTTCAAAAAGCACGGTGTTTCGTGCTTTTAACGAGCTTGAAGAAAGCGGATCGTTAGAGCGTTTCCCCCGTTATCACCCACAAGGCGGTCGGCGGAGTTCTCTGTACCGCATAAAGGGAGAGATAACTAATACAAATCGTTCCGAGAAACGAGGTGATAAGCTTGTTTGATTGGATATCTGACGCTATCGACTGGATAGGCGACGGGATATCAAGCCTGTGGGACAGCACCATAGGCGGAGCGGTAGACGCAATATCCGACGCTGTGTGGGACATTATGTTCGAGTGGCTTTTCAACAAGGTCTACGGTGCGGTGGCAGAGCTTTTTATGTTCATAGATCAGTCGGCAACCGATCTGTTCTCTCTTGCCTGGGTGAGGACCTTTGTCAGTCTGTTTCAGGCTCTCGGTTGGATGCTTTTTGTCTGCGGTCTTGTCATGGCGGTTTTTGACACTGCTATGGCATACGAGTCGGGAGCGGCTAACATCAGGCAGACCTGTGTGAATGTGATAAAAGGCTTTATGGCGGCGGCTCTCTTTGCGGTAGTCCCACAGCGGCTTTACGAGCTGTGCATAGCTTTGCAGGGTTCATTTTCCTATGATCTGCTTGGGGTGTTTTTGTCTGACACATACAGCACTATAGCCGATTCGGGGCTTTCTGTGCTGTATGTTCTTGCATCTGACGTTTCACTTTTCAGCCTGTTTTTTATCATACTTTTCGGTTACTGCACGGTAAAGGTCGTGTTTGCGAACATCAAGCGAGGCGGCATAATGCTGTGTCAGATAGCAGTGGGAAGTATATATATGATAGGCATTCCCAGAGGCTTTACAGACGGCTTTTCAAGCTGGTGCAAACAAGTGATATCGACCTGTCTTACAGCCTTTTTGCAGACTGTGATACTTTATCTCGGATTGCTGACTTACACTCAGCACCCTCTTATTGCAGTGGGCATTTGCCTGTCAGCTACTGAAGTGCCGAGGATAGCTCAGATGTATGGATTGGATACCAGTGTGAGAGTCAATATGATGTCTGTTAGCCATACGGTTTCTATGGGAGCTAAAGCGGTCGGTATGCTGAAAGGAGGAGCAAAATGAAAATCTACATCTACCCCGAAAACCTGAGGGCAAACGTAAAGCTGTGGTTCTGGAACGTTCGGGATTTTATCATAATCTGCGGCGGGATAATTCTGTCGGTGATCGTGCTTGTAAATCTATGGAACGTTATCCCAATAGCTGCAACCGCTTGCTTTGCGTTTCTCTCCCTTCGGGTGGACGAAACCGCAATAATGGACTATCTTTTTAATGCTGTGAAGTTCTTTGTGACTTCGCAGCAATTGTTTTTATGGAGGAAAATATAGATGGCAAAAAGGAAAAATAACAGCGTTCAGGGTCTTATAGGTCTTGAACGCTTTACTCGTTTCGGCGTAAAAACCGATAAGGCTGAGATAGCGTTTTTCAGCGTTGAGCCGACCAATATTTCCGTGCTTTCTGCGGCGAATATCGACGTGAAGATACACCACCTTATGATGCTGTTAAGCACGATACCCGACCTTGAAATACTTGCTCTGGATTCCTGCGAGTGTTTCGACAGCAACAAAACCTATGTCAAAAAGCGTTTGCAGACAGAGCAGAATGAGGCGGTCAGAAAACTCTTGCAGGCGGACTATGATTTTCTTGACGAGATACAGGTTGAAATGTCCTCGGCAAGACAGTTTATATTTGCCCTAAGATTCAAGCGTGAGAAGGACGAGCAGATCTTTAATACCATTAACCGAGTGGATAAGGCAATAGCCGAGCATGGATTTTCGGCAAGAAGAATGAGCAAATCGGAGGTGAAAAGAATGATTGCTCTGTATTTCGGAACGAGTATTTCAGGCGATGAGATACCCGATATCGAGGGAGAAATCGAATTTGATTTGGAGGCGAAAACAAATGAGAACTAAAAAGCAAAAGAAAAAAGAACTGTCAGAAGAGCAGCTTGAGATAGTGGAAGCAAAGGACTTTTTCGACCGCACCATGCCGGGCGTGATCCGCTTTTACACCGACCACTACATCTGCGGAAACTTCTACAAGTCCTGCTGGGCGGTGACGGAGTATCCGCCAAGTACGGAAGAAACGGCTATACTTGCTCACCTTGCGGACAGGAACGGTGTAACGCTCCGTATCTACAACCGCCTTGTTACAAGCATGGAGCAAAGGAAGATCGTTCAGCAGGCAATGCGTAAGAACCATATGATGACCACCACAAATGACGTCAACGAAAGCATCAAGGCTCAGAACAACATCGACGATGTGGTAGAACTGCTGTCGGAGCTTAGAAGGAACAAAGAGCCGCTCCTGCATACAGCCGTGTTTATCGAGCTAAAAGCAAGTACTGAGGATAAGCTGAAAGAACTGCAGGCTGATATCCAAATGGAGCTTACACGCTCCAAAATATCTGTTGACCGTTTGCTTTTACGTCAGAAAGAGGGGTTCTTGTCTGTTCATCCTGCGGGCAATAACGTGTTTGCAAGTCAGTTTGAAAGAGTGCTGCCTGCAAGCTCTGTGGCTGATCTTTATCCGCTGAACTATTCAGGCAAGACTGACGAAAAAGGCATATATATTGGCCGTGACAAGTTTGGAACTAACATTCTTGTTGACTTTGACAAGCGAACCGAGGACAAAACTAACTCGAACATTTTGATACTTGGCAACAGCGTTCAGGGCAAATCTTATCTTATGAAACTGCTGCTTTGCAATCAGCGTGAATCAGGCAAATCTATACTTTGCTTAGACCCTGAACACGAATATGAGGATCTGTGCAATAACCTTGGCGGCACATATATTGATATGATGTCGGGTGAATTTATGATCAATCCGCTTGAGCCAAAAGCGTGGTCGGACGGAGAAAGATCCACAGATGACAGCCTCGAAACATTCAGAAAGGTCACAAGGCTCAGTCAGCACATCAGCTATCTGAAAGACTTTTTCAGAGCATACAAGGACTTCACAGACGCAGAGATAGATACGATAGAAATTATGCTGATGAAGCTCTATGCAAGATTCGGTATTGATGATCTCACAGACTTTGACACGCTGATAGATGAGGATTATCCGATGATGTCCGATCTATACGATCTTGTGGAAAAGGAGTTTTACGCTTTTGATAAGTCTAAAAAGCAGCTTTACACAGAAGAAATGTTACAAAATATCTGCCTTGGACTGCATTCTATGTGCAAGGGTGCAGAGTCAAAATATTTTAACGGACACACTAATATCAAAGACGCTGAGTTTATCTGTTTCGGAGTGAAAGGTCTTATGGACACCAACAAGCGGCTGAAAGATACTCTGCTGTTCAACATCTTGTCATATATGTCTGATCAGCTTTTAGGCAAAGGAAATACTGTTGCGGCAGTTGATGAGCTGTATTTATTCCTCACAAATATGACGGCAATCGAATATATTCGCAACGGTATGAAACGTGTGCGTAAAAAAGAGTCCTCGTTTATTCTGGCAAGTCAGAATATCGAGGACTTTCTGCTGCCTGAGATAAAGGAGTTCACCAAGCCGCTGTTTTCTATTCCTGCACATCATTTTCTATTCAATCCGGGAAACATCTCGCCAACGGCATTCATTGACACCTTACAGTTGGAAGAGTCAGAGTACAGTCTTATCAAGTATCCCGAACGAGGTACTTGCCTTTACAGGTGCGGTAATGAGAGGTATCTTTTGCAGGTCATTGCTCCTGCCTACAAGGCGGCACTGTTTGGTTCGGCAGGGGGAAGGTAAAACTGTTCGCAACAGGCGTAAAATTTGAGTTTGACTACAATAGGAGGTCGATAAAAATGCAGAAGAAAAAATACGGCATATGGAAAACACGTTATGCTGAGAACAGCAGAAATATTTTTGAGAATTGGGTTCGTCATAACGGCGAGCCTATTTTGTTTGCAACGGAGCGTGGTGCACTTGAATATATGCACGGCATAGAAATGAAAACGCAGGGTGCGTTTACTGAATTTGAAATTCGTGAGGTGATGTAATGTCGGCGACAGTTGCGGCGGCTCTTAAAAAGGCAGCCGTATATATTCTTGGTGATGAAAAAAAGCGAGGCAAGCTTGTGACTGTGGTGCTTAGTGCTGCGGTGGGTCTGCTCCTTTTGCTGTGTGCTCCTGCGGTGATGCTTTCTTCTCTTGGGGAGGTCGGCGAGGAAGCTCAAGTGCCTGAACTTCACATTAATGCCGATGATTTTTACAGCTCTCTTGACAGTGAAAGCAGGCAAAGGCTCGATGATATCCGATCAGCAGGTAATGACATTGCAAACGCTATGGACGAAAAGGGTGTCAAGGTTCAGACCATAAAGGCTCAGCTGATATATATGTCTTACTTTGAAGATGTTCAGAATTTTAATGCTGAGTCATACGCAAATTTGTTCGCTGTTGCTCCAAATGACAGTGATTTAATTGCGGCGATAAACTCGACTTACGGCTTGGAGATAGACTATGACGAATTTGTTCGCACATACACATTTGTTATGAATAGCACCTTAAATTCATATATGTTCAATGACGCAGGCAGTAAAAACTGTTCAGACCTTGCGGCTTGGGCGGAGAATGCTTTTATCTCAGGGTGGGGATACAAAGGCGGTGCTGCCGGTGAAAGAGACGAAATAGACCGCATCAGATATGCTGACAACGCAGGGCTTGTGCTGGGGTATCTGAACTACAGCCCGACCGATAAAGCGTTCGGTTCTGATTACAGTACTCTTGTTTATACAGAGCAAGGAAGTCTTGATACTATGCCGGAGGTCGCAGGCGTGGGACTGTTCGACGGCAGTCAGCACGGTATTTATGTCGGTAACGGCGAGGTCGTTTTCTCCTCTGCCGATTGCGGCTATGTGACAAAAGAAGTTGTTTCAAACGGCAGTTGGACAAGCTGGTGTACCTATGAAGGCATAGAATATCCGCAGGAGGTGACTGACGCTATTGAAAGTTTGAATGAGAACAGCTCATCAGAAAATTAATTTTATTGGAGTGTGATAGGTTGAAAAAATCAGTTACTGTAAGTGTAAACGAGAAAAAGCTCTCTGCCATAGAGATGTATCTGGAGCAGAAGAACACAACTCTTGCGGCGGAGCTTGAAAAGTATGCGGATCAGCTTTACGGCAAGGTCGTTCCGCAGAATGTGAGAGATTTTATTGATATGATGTCGGACAGAAAGCCTGCGAGAAAGCCGAGAAACTCCTTGCCTGCCGAATCTGAAAAGCATTCCGAGCAGTAATTCGCTCCAGTTCGCACCGTGTCGGCTCGTGTGGCGAGTTTCGGAGGTCGGTAGGGTAAGTTTACCCTAAAGCGAGTCGGGACAGATTTGGGGCATTTCTCGCAGAGTTTGAGAATGGCAGAAATCAGATGATTTCGGGTGGGTTTGAGGGGAATTTAATATATTGCTGGTTAAAGTTTTGGCGTCAAAGCCGCCAAAACATTCACATCGGACGAGCAAAGCTCGCCGATTTTGCGAGGTTTTACAAGCCTTGATAAAATGGAGTCAAAAAAGGAGGTTGTCGAAAATCATGGAGTCAAAAGTGCAAAAGGCAAAGAATAATGCCGATATTGCAGAAGAAAACGATGGAGTCACAGCAGAAAAAATCAAGTTTCCGCTGTATGTTTTTCCCGAGACAATGAAAACGGTCGATATCTTATACAAGTCGGATAACTGCTCGTCTCGCACGGAGTTTATGGAAAAGGCAATTCGCTTTTACTGCGGTTACCTTTTGCAGAATAAGCCGGAGCTTGTGGATTATCTTGCTCCGCAGCTTGCAACGCTCACAGAGGGAATTGTAAAAGGCACGGAACAGAGGCTGTCCCGTGCCTTATTTAAGGTTGCTGTTGAACTTGGTGCTATATCGCATATGCTTGCGGCGATACATGGTATTGATGAAGATACGATGATCAAGCTGAGGGCTATGTGTACTGATGAAGTAAAACGCATAAACGGAATAATTAATTTTGAGAAGGCGGTTAGGTATCAGCGATCGGAATAATGAATATCATTATAGTTTTATCACAGAATTCGCCAACCGTTTTTCGTTGCCGATTTCTGTGGTATAGTATCGTTGTTCAATTCCGTATATTAATTCTTTTAATTCTTCTTCTGAACCAATAGAAAACGTCTTCTTATTCTCATCAATTTCAAGATTGTTACAGTATTTAGAAATGTATTTAAAGATTTGTTTCTTTTCTTTTGTATTGAATTTTGAAAGTGTCTCTAATGTCATTGTAATACGCTTTCTATTTGCGGTTTTAACTTTTGAAGTTGAATATCCATTTGTCAGATTAATAAATGATGAATTGAGGAATTTGGTTGTTTCTTCATCAGTTGCTTCACGGTATAGTTCTTCTATGCCTTTAAATATCTTTGTTAATTTTGATAGACTTTGAAAATAAAGCGTATCATCTTGTTTCACATATATTGCATCTGCAATTATATTAATATTAATGTTCTTACTGTTTTCTTCGTAGATAAAATCATCGCCAATATGTACAAATTTATGGGGTCTTAGATTTGCTTTGCTGATATTTTGAAAATAGAAAATATCATCTTGTATTGAACAAAGATAATCAATAGAATCAACTTCAGATTTATTGAGCTTTTCATAATTAACTGATGAAAAGTCTTTTTTTAGAAGATCAATACAAAACATGGTTTTTGAAAATGAAGTAATCATATACCATTCATTTTCTTCATGTAATGTTGATGGCGAATATTCAATTGCATCATCTAAATTAGATGGAAATGAGTATATGTCTTTTCCACTAATCATTTTTTTGTAAGTTGGCGTTCTTTTTCTGTCCTTTACTTTAACAATTAAGCATTTCATTTTGTTCCCCCAAATTCTATAAAAGCAGTATCACTAAGTCGCTTAAGATTTTCAGTATGCAATTCTTTAGCGTTTCGATATGTTTGTCTTGATATTATCGTTATTTTTGTTCCTTCGCTTATTGTTATGTAATAGTATTTGTATCCAATTAGTAAAAGCATTGGATTAAAAAACTGCGTTTGTGATGCGAAAGTAAATGCAAAGACGATTATGTATATCCAAGCTAGCGTGTGACAATTATCAAGTCCAATTCCAATAAAAAAGTATCCAAGATAATTTGCAAGAAAATCATTATTTACTTCATCGATGTTTTCGCAATTGTATACATTATCACTAGAACAGCAAGTCTTTGTGATAACATACCAGATAGTGATTAATAAAAAAGGAGTTGATGCTAGGCAAATAGCTGTGAGTAAACTTGATTGTTTTACAAAGTTCCATTCTTGATCAATTCCATATATGATTACTATCCATATTGTTGATATAAGCGTGAAAAATAACTTATGTAAAGATTTCATCATGGGATACAACTCCTTTTAAGATTGATGTTAACGTATGATAACTATAAATTATCTTATGTAAAAAAACGGTTATATAGGTGTGATAGTAATGCGAATTAGCATTAAAAGGCAATTGAAAAGAGGGAATTGAAGTGAATATTTTATTTATTGATTTGCACTGTGATGCAACTATGCCGTCCGGAGCTAATGAGTTTGGCGGCGGAAATACTTATTCACGCGGGTTGTTAAAAGGCATAATTAAAAATGAGAATTTATTTTGTGTGTATGTTACAAGAAAAAAATACGATTCCTTTTCAAATAATGAAAAAATTTCAGATAACTGCTTTATCGAACGTCTTAAGCTGGGTGATTCAGCTGACGATAAAGATACTTTGCAAAATTATATTGACAAAGCAACAGATAAGATCAGAGCTATAATCGATAAATATAATTTGCGCAATTTTATCATTCACAGCAGCTATTGGCAGTCAGGCGTAGTTGCTTTAAAGCTTTCAAAGGAATACGGCACATATTATATTCACACTATTCAATCTAACGGAAAAAAGAAAAAACTTGTAAATTCAAAGCAAATTGATCTTGATAAACGAATAGCTTCGGAAGAACTTATTTTTAAAAACGCCAAATATTTAATTTGTTCAAGCATTGCTGAACAAGAAGAAATTCACAACTTATATAATATAGATTATGACAGACTTATTTTAACAGGACTTCCTATTGCACAGGAATTTTCAAATCCTTCGCATGATAAATATGGGAACGTATCAACGTACAGTATATCTCAAATAAATGTAAACAGTTACTTGCCTTTGGGATATAGCGCCAATTGCTTGGAAACTTGGTGGATAAACGGCCCGTTTCTTTATTATGGACGGCTTCATATCGATAAGGGAATCCTTGAAATAATCAGAGCGTGGAGTCAGCTGTTTGAAATTTACGGAGATAAAACGCCTCCTTTATGGATTGCAGGCGGAACGCCCAAACAAATAGCATATTTTCGTGAAAGGTTATTTGAAATGGCTGTTCATATAGACGAATTTGAAAATAATAATAAAATAATATGGTGGGGTACTTTATCTCCGTCAGAATTAAGCTGTCTCCTTATAAAATCCATGGTGCTGGTGACTCATTCAAAATATGAATCGGGTGGGCTTATGATAATAGAAGCTTTAGCCACTTCTACAGCGGTTATAGCTACGCCTTTTGGATATGCTAAAAATTACATATACGATTGGTTTAACGGATTCGTGGTCGATCACGGCAATATCGAGCTGCTGAAAATGAGAATGTCGCATTTTATTGAAAATCCATATTTATCTGATTTATTAAGCAAAAATGCAAAGCTTACCTATGATGAAATTGCAAACAGCATAGATTTTCTAAAAATACATTTTGAGTTATACAGCGGTCTGAAGCCTGACGTTTATAAACCCTCGGTCAAAGCATTAACGCAAACGAATAACAATGTGCTCGGGTGTCAAAATATTCTAAACGAACATGAATTAGACAATCATATTAGATCTTTTCTTAAAAGCAGTAATTATACCTTTATCAAAACCTATACATCTTCCGATTCCTTAGTCGTAATAATTAAATATATGGAAAGCGAATATCGAGTTGATATATGGCTGAATACATTAAATCCAAGACGATTTTTAGATGAGAAAGATCCTTATATCATAACATCCACAGACAAGATCAATATGGTCTTGAAATATCATAAAAATAAGCTTTTTCAGAGGATTGATCACTTTAGCGTCTGCGACAAATTATCAATAACAAGATGCTCAAGCGCAAATAAACCATTTGATTTAAAACAGGCGATTATGCTAATGGATGAAGCGTTTACTTGTAACGAGCAAGCTCCGTCAGATCCTGCGCTGTCCGAAAAAATCAAACGTCTTTTTTTAACGTTCAATCGCTACAGCATTTATATAAAGGATGCAGAATTAATCAGCAAATTAAAAGAACTGTTTGAATCGCTGAAGCAATTCAATAATAAGCGAAAAAAACTCTGTTTGGGTTTTACACCGTGCCTTAGTTCAACAGATAATATATGCGGCGAAAAATTACATGGCATCTTTAATTGCATAAGATCTGAATACGGGTATAATATCGCTATGGTATTTTCTGTTGTGAAAATATTTCCTTGTGAAAATGTGCTGCTGTGGTTTAATGGTGATCAATGGAATAGCATAGCGGCATGGTATGTATATTTGCAATTAGAAAGTGTTGTCCTTGACCTCATACACTATCCAAACAAAACGCAGTTCAATCTGAACGAAAAGCTTATCGACTTATTAAAATAATATGATCGGGATATTTCTTATGTAGAATGTTTCGCTCATAGATATCTTATTTGCAAAGATGTCTGAAAGACTGCTCATGTCAGCAATCAATTTGTATCTATAGTCTTTCCTTTTTTTTAGAGCATTTTCTAATGAATATAACGCCATAATAAGCTTATTGTTTTGCGGCAGCGTGCTGGGGTCGTTTATTTTATTTATAATATATTTTATATTGTTTTGACACCACGTTATAAGAATATCTGCAATATACTCAAATTCTTCCTTTTGAGTCGTAGGGATCATGCTGATATAGTTGACTCCAAAATAAAATGCAATGAAATTATTTACATGTCTGCAGATCAAATAGAAAGCAGATTTAAAGTATTCACAGGCTAAGGAGCGGTTGTTATGCATCTTTAATTGAAACGCTCCGTATGTATTTTCGGCTCTTGCTTGGTCTTTTATTGAACATAGCCGTTCTGACATAAAAATTACGGATCTATAGTCGTTTTCAAAAAGCTCTTCATCATAGCGCCGTATAAACAATGAGTTGATAAGCTTATCATTAAGTATCCACAATTCAAGCTGTTTATCGGTAGAGTGTGCTGCCGGAAGTGCTTCCTTATCAATTATATCAACAGCCTTTTGCGGATCGGAATAATTCATAGCGGCAACTATATTTGCACTATAGACAGCCGTCAAATATTTATTATGAGGAAAACGCATAACACCGTCACGCAGGATCTCGAAAAATTTCTCTCTGTTTCCCATTTCCTTTTGACAAATAGCTTGAAATCTTATTAGCTTTGATACCAATATCGGATCGTCACAGTGCAGTAAATATTTATTCGGTATATCCAGATCGCTGTTTGCTTGTTTAAAATCATTCTTATGCGTGCTGTTAAAATACAAGTAAAGTACATACTTTATTCTTGCGTTAGATACGGTTGTTTTCATGGTATCATCGAATTTATCATATAGATGAAATATATCTGTTTCTTCAAAATATTCTTTGAAAAAATCCGAGATTTTTTGTATCAACACATCAAGATCAAGTATATATGTGGTATGATCGATAGAGGTATAAAGCAAATTTGCCGCAGCCTCAATATAATTTTGAGTATCGTTTTTGTTTGTATAAAGGAATATCAAGGTTCTTGTTTCCAGCACATTGTTATACTCCGATTTGTTTTCAAACAGAGCAATATTTTGGTCTGCAAACTCAACAAAATCATTTGATCTTGAAAAAAACTTAACACGGATCTGCTCTATCGGAGTTAATTTAAACGCATTAAAAGCATCGGCAAACTCTTTGATCTGATAATAAAGCAGTTCACTGTTATATGTATAATATGTCGAAATGACTTTGTAAACGCAGGGATTGCACAATGACAATGATGTATTGCTCTCGTTAAACAGCCCCGTTCTTTTCAGCATAGAATTTATATCGCTCTTCCCCAATGAATTTAATAAATCACGGGGGATCTGAGAATTGAGGATCCAGCAAACAAAAAATGCTTTAACATACATATCGTCTGACTTTGCATAATTTTTGATCCGAAAGTCATATATTTGTTCACATTTACTGGGACGCAGAAGCGAAGGTTCATAGATCTTTTTATTCTTCATCTCATCTAAAGCCAGCTTTATCATCAGTAAATTACCACCGAATTGACTGTACAATTGTTTTTTTGTCGATTTGGGAAGATCGGGTCTTAAAAAAGAAATAAAATTATCTGTTTCATCACTGTCGTAATCACAAATATGCAGTTCTTTGAACCTTTCCGCATTGACCGGAAATTTTGAAATTTCAGAAATATTAGAATTTGCGCTTTCGATGTCCGTGTCTTGGATTATAAAGAATTTTAAATTTTCAACGGAGGAAATAATATACGAAGCTATAAAATCAGCAAGTTCGGGCGACGCAGAGGAATAGTTATCAATAAAAATATATAAATTTCCTATATTAAAACGTTCAACTAGATTATTGATGTACTCTTTCGCAATAAATTTTATATTATCCGCATACTTGTTTGTACTCAGTACCTGAGCCAATGTTTTTAAAATATTATTGCTTTTTATATTTACTAAACTATTTGAGTCCTCGAAATTTTCCGATAAAGTTATATATTCTGAGATCAGATGGTTTATATCGATTCCAATTTCTAAATTTGATACTTGGTACATGAATGCTTCTATGGTACAATATTTTTGACAATCTATAAAAATCGTATTATAGTTTTGCTTTATTTGTTCTGTGATCTCATTTAAAATACTGCTTTTGCCTGTTCCTGTTTTGCCGGATAAAATGACGCATTTTCTTCCGCTCATCAGTTCGGCGATAACTGATCTCAACAGCTTTTGCTGACTTTCCAGCTGGGCCGTTTTCGTTTTCCCAGCATCGCGGTCTGCAGGCGAGCTGTTTATCCGTTTTGGGGCGTTGTCAAATTGCTGCAATAATATATCGGCTAATTCCCTTTCATCAGCGTCAAGTGTGTCTTTGATTTCCTTTAAAGTATTTATTGTGCTGTCGCCGTCAATATAAGATATAACAGTACCCTTTGTGCTGTTTAATCTATCCAATACTTTTATGGTATCGGCTGTTAAATATACATTTGATACAATATAATGCTTATCATTTAGTCTAAGAAGATAAAAGATCACAGATGAAGCAATATCCTTAAGTCCCAACGATGATGAGCTTTTTCTGAGCTTGGCTTCAATGGTGATATAGTTTTTGGTTGTATATATTATAGAGTCGATCCCATGGTCTCTGGTTTTTTGAGTTGTGCCTGAAACCAATATTTTTTCTGAGATCTCTTTTTCTATGATCCTGCAAGCTAATTTTTCAAAAATTCCTGCATATTTATATGAGTCAAAATACATTTTTTCACCTGTCTGATAAGATAATTTATAGTTATCACTTATTAAACTTTTTCACTTTAAATATATCACCAAATCCGCAAAATGTCAATTAATCTGACAAAATTCGTGAATTTCCACAATTTGTCGAAATTTGTCGAAACAAAATAACTCTGATATAATATAATGTAGACTAAAGCGTGTTTGGTGTTAAGTATAAGTTTTCTTTTTGTGGGAATTGACGAAAATCGCTTTTGCCATATTAATTTAAAGGAGTTGTCTATCATGTTTGAATATAAACAGCACGTTGACGGGTTTCTGAGTTATTGCCGTTATCATAAAAAGCTCAGCGAGAAATCAATCCGTGCTTACAAAATCGATTTGTCTCAGTACGAAAATTTCTCGGACGAGCTTTCAAAGCAGGCTTTGTGGAATTACATAGAATACCTCAACAAAAAGTACAAGCCCAAAACCGCAAAGCGTAAGCTTGCAACACTTAAAGCGTTTATTCATTTTTTGCTTTTGCAGGATCTGATCGACTACAATCCGTTTGATAAGCTGGAAACAACGATAAAAGAACCGATGCTGCTTCCCAAAACCATCCCTTTGGACATTATTGCAAGGCTCATATCATTTTCATATCAGCAGATAGTATTTGCAAAAACGGATTATCAGATTCGCTGTGCTGTTCGTAATACGGCGATTTTTGAATTAATGTTTGCAACAGGAGCAAGAGTGGCGGAGATATGTACGCTGCATTCCGAGAATGTCGATTTGTCGGGCAATTCTGTCAGATTTTATGGTAAGGGTTCAAAAGAACGCATAATACCCATAGAAAATTTCGCAGTGCTTAGTATATTAAAAAAATATCGCTCGATGTTTGAAAAAGAAATTTCAGCTTCGGGATATTTTTTCGTAAACAAGCTGGGCGGAAGAATGACTGAACAGTCGGTAAGAAATATGATAAATACTTACTGTAAGCTTTGCGGAGTAGAAATGCATATAACTCCTCACATGTTCCGGCACTCTTTTGCCACTCTTCTTTTGGAAGAAGATGTAGATATTCGCTACATACAGCGAATGTTGGGACATAGTTCAATAACAACAACTCAGATTTATACGCATGTCACATCTGCAAAGCAAAAGGAGATACTTAAAACAAAGCACCCAAGGAATAAGTTGAATATCGGTTAGGAGGAGATTAGTTATAGCTTTATCTCAAATTATAGTCACAAGCCGCTATCTGAAAAGCGGAAATCAGAAAAGCAAAAACAAAAGAAGAAATCACACAAAATACATTGCCACTCGTGAAACCGTTGAGGTTCGGGAACAGAAGCAGTATGATCTGAATGCTGCTTCAACAGAAAAACAAAAAGAACTTCTGAAGGAACTGATTACAGACTTTCCTGAAGCAAAACGTTATTTGGAATACGAAGATTTCATAACGAACCCTACTGTAGGAAATTCTTCAGAACTTATCAACACAATTATTGAACGCAATGCCGACGTAATCGGCAACCGTCAGAATTTTGTAGGTTACATGGCTATGCGTCCCGGAGTGGAGAAAAGAGGTACGCATGGTCTGTTCAACGAAAGTGACGAGCCTATTGTTCTTGACAGAGTGTCAAATGAAATTGCAAATCACAAAGGCAATGTGTGGTCGCACGTTGTTTCTCTTCGCCGTGAGGACGCCGTACGTCTCGGCTATGATAATTCAGAAGTATGGCGTGACCTTGTAAAAAGGCATATCTCCGACATTGCAAAAGCACAGCGTATTCCGCTATGCAATCTGAAATGGTATGCTGCTTTTCACGACACAACTCATCATCCGCACATTCATCTGCTTGTCTATTCGACAAATCCAAAGCAGGGTTTTCTTACAAAGGAGGGCATTGACAAAATCCGCTCTGCATTTTCAAACGACATTTTTCATGATGACTTACAGAGTATTTATATGGAGCAGACGATAAGCCGTGATGAATTAAAAGCTGTATCCAAAACAGAGTTTGAAAATATAGTTGATAATATTCGTCAAGGCAACTTTGATTGCCCTCTGCTTGAAGATTTAGTTCGAAAGCTTTATTCTCAGTTACAGAATGTCAGAGGCAAAAAGGTGTATGGATACTTGCCGCCAGAAGTTAAGCAAACAGTTAATGATATATTTTCGGAGCTTGCAAAAGACGAGAATATTCGTCAGCTCTATGAAAATGGTGCAGCTTGGAGCGGTTGAAATACAAGACCTATACGCAAAAAGAAAAAGAACTGCCTGCTTTGACAGAAAATAAGGTGTTTCAGCCGGTGAGGAATATGATAATCAGGACTGTGCTTGATATGGATAGCCCTATGGTCGATGTAGTGGTTCAAGACCCCGAATTGACGTTGCCTAATGCCTATGATTCTGATGTTGAGATTTCTCCGCTGCTTGATGAATCGGAACAGTCGGCAGAAGAAGGTACGGTCACAATTAATACTGCTGATTTTGTTTCGGACAGCAAATATTATTTAAAGTGGAGCAAGAACTACAAAGAAGCCTGCAAGCTGATTTACGACAAGAACTCAAAACTTGAAGACTTTCAAAAAGCAGAACAGCTTTTGCTTACTGAATCGCAGAGCGGTAACGTGCTTGCTACTCACGATTTAGGAAAGCTTTATTCTACTGATAAGCTTGGTGAAAAAGATTTGGAAAAGTCGCAGAGATATTATTCGGAAGCGCTGAAAGGCTTTCTTGAAGTCGAACCAACAGAATCTAAACTGAAATCATATGTGCAGTACAGAATAGGCAAAATGTATTGCTACGGATTAGGTACTGAACAAGATTATTTGCAAGCCTTTGATTGGTTCTTGAAATCGGCAAGGGAGAATAACAAATTCGCACAATTCAGTCTTGCCAACTTGTATTATTACGGTAACGGCGTGGAGAAAGATTTGTCGCAAGCGTTTTTGTGGTATCAGAAATCAGCTTCTCAGGGTCAGCCGTATGCTTCATATGCGGTTGCTCAAATGTACAGCAAGGGTGAATACGTTGCTAAAGATGACGATACTGCACAGCAGTTTTACAAGCAGGCACTTTCGGGATTCTTGAATTTGGAGCGAAAGGAACAGGCTGATGATAATCTGTTTTACAAAATCGGTATGATGTACAAGAATGGTCTTGGGACGGACATTGATGTATCAAAAGCTATAAAGTATTTTCAAAGATCTGCCGATAACAAGTGGTCAAGTTATCAGTTGGGCAAACTCTATCTTTTTGGTGCTGACGGACTTGAAAAGGATAAGGAGAAAGCTGTCCGGTGGCTTACTAAGTCTGCTGAAGACGGAAACGAGTATGCACAAAAGTTACTTGACAACATGGAGCAATTTGAAAATGTTGTGCTTGCAAATACGGTGTTCGGGTTATTTGTTAATCTTAGCAGGTGTATTGAAGATGATTATATGCAGAAGAATAAGTTGTCCAGACGGACGGTGGACAGAAAACTAAGGCAAATGATTCTAAAGAAAAAGCAGGAGTTGGGCGTAAAAGAGGAGAATAATATTACAATGCAATAGAAAACGGCGGATTCGTGCTTCAAAGCATCCTGATCCGCCGTTTTTGTTTCGCAAATTCTGTACATTTGCGAAAGAATATTTTAAGGAGATTTCGGTCTTTTTCCGACCCAAGTGATAAAATTTAAGCATATTATATCACAACAAAAGCCTTTTGTAAAGTCAAAATAAGAAAATTTTAAAAAAACACGGTCTGATAAAGTTGTCAGCCGTCAGAATTTTAGTACGAGGAGAGCGATAAGATGAGAAATACAATGAACATTTATAAAAGAAAAGACGGGCGTTTCGAGGGGCGTATTCCGTTTGGGCGTGATAATAACGGAAATCTTAAGTATAAGTATATGTACTCAAGAAACCTTGCCGAACTTAAAGAGAAGATGCTTTACGCTTATACAACATCAGAAAAGTATTCACCTGTCGTTTGCGGTAAAACCTTGCAGGAGTTATCGCTTGAATGGCTTAATTGTGCTAAACTGCGCGTTAAAGAGTCCAGCTATTGCTGCTACGAGAAGATAGTGACTAAACATATTATCCCCTATTTCAAGCAAATCAAATATACGGAGCTTAATACTCCCCAGATCAATACGTTTATCGAATATCTTCTGAAAAGCGGAAAGTCAAACGGCAAAGGAGGATTATCGTCTAAAACAGTTCAAGATATTATAGTTGCAATGCGTTCTGTCGCAAAGTATGCGGAGCAGGAGTACGGCTTTCGTAACCCTATGCATAATATTTCTATTCCAAAGATTGAAAAGAAAGATGTACCCGTTTTAAATGAAGTTGAGCGTAAAACGCTACAAAATCATCTGATGAATGATCTGAATAATACAAATATTGGCGTCTTGTTGGCTATGTACAGCGGTATGCGTATCGGTGAAATCGGTGCTTTAAAATGGGAAGATATTGATTTGAAGAATGGTATTGTCCATATTTCGAGAACCATTCAGCGCATTAACGATAAATCGGGAAACAATAAAACAAAGCTTGTTATCGGCACTCCTAAAAGCAAGACCTCGGAGCGTGATATTCCTATTCCTGATTTTCTTGTCGATATTCTGAAAGCAAGAAAATGTAATGAAAGTAGCTTTATTCTATCGGGAAGGCACAAGCCTGTCGAACCGAGAACCATTCAGAACCGATTTAAATCTGTACTGAAAAATTGTGGAATTCGCAATGTTAATTTTCATCTGCTTCGCCACACTTATGCTACAGTATGCATTGAGAATGGTTTTGACGCTAAGTCGGTCAGCGAACTACTCGGACATGCAAGTGTGAATATTACACTTAACCGCTATGTTCATTCTTCTCTTGATATGAAAAAGAAGTATGTTGCAAAACTTAACTTTTCAGCATAAAGATTTTCAGCCGTCAATTTCTAAATCAAAATACGATAAATTGCTTGACTTAGCTGCAATTTTTAACTGTTTTGCTTGTAGGTACAGAATTTGCGAAATTTTTTGCTGCCTATATTAATATATTATACTATAGTTTTAACAGATTATGTATTGATTTTACGTGAAATAATTGGTATAATGTCAATTAAGGCAGGTGAGCTTTATGATAAAAATAGCAATAGTTGATGATGAAAAATATGTGTGTGAACATTTAAAACAATTATTGATAGAATATCAGTTCAAATATAATTTGGATTTTAAAGTTGATATATTTTTATCATGCGAAGATTTATTTGAAAGAGTTCAATCTTCAGTGAACTATCATTTAATCTTTTTGGATATTGAATTTCCCAATATGAATGGTGTAAATCTTAGCAAAAAAATCAGAGTGGGAATGGGAGATATAAGAACTCAGATAATTTTTATCTCGGCTAAAGATTCATACGCAATGGAGTTGTTTTCTGTTCAGCCTTTTGATTTTATCGTTAAACCCGTAAAAAAAGAACGATTATATCCGTGCATTTCTAAATTCATTAAATATTATGCCAATAGTAGTATGTTTTTTACATATACATTGGAAAATATTAAACATAAAATAGCTATCAGCGAGATCATTTATATACAAAGCGAAAGAAAAAAGCTGAAACTAATTACGTCAAACGGTGTTATAATATGTTATCATAAATTTAGTGACGCTGTAACTAATGAAATGAAGAATGATATGGTTGTAGTAAAACGTGGCTTGGCGGTTAATATTAATCATATCGTTGATACAGATTTTGAAACTGTTGTATTATCAAACGGAACAAAGCTAAAGATCAGCGACGGATATCGTAATAGTGTAATGGATGTCTTATCTGATAAGATTGGAGGATCGTAAATGCAGCCAATAGTGTATTTAATTTCTAATGCGGTGCATATGTATGCGGTATATATACTTTTTACTGCGGTTTTGGGTAAGAGCAAGCTGCCGAAATATGCGGAGCTCTTGACGTATTTTGTTTACTATCTGATAAACTGCGGCGTGTACCTTTTTATGGATAGCATGATGCTGAATTTGATCAGTAATATATTGCCTATGTTTATGATAATGTTGCAATACCGAAAACCGATACAAACGTATATATTTCTTACAATTGGCGTTTGCGCAGTAGGTATGATTTTGGATTGGATGTTATTTTGCATATTCTCGGAATCAATGCTATTAAAATCAAACACGCCTCAAAGTATTTCATTTCTTGGATTAGTTTTTTTGTTCAGACATTATTTCAACAGAAAAGAGAAGGTTATCGTTAATTCCGGGTATGTGATTTTTCTTATAATAATCTCTATTGGTACAATCGTTATTGCAGAGCTCTCAGGGCCGGAATTCAATGTCAGATGTTTTATTATTTCGTTGATACTGCTTGTTATAAATTTCTTGAATTTTATTTATACGATAGATACATAGAGAATATGCAGTTTCAGATCATGTTTAATGAAATTGCGTCGTCAAATAAAGCCTATCAGAATCAGCTGATTATAATGAATCACAAAAGCAGATACGCTTATTGAAGCATGATATGAAAAACCATTTGCTGAAATTGAAATATGATTTAGTAAACGACAATTATCAAAAAGCTGTAAATTACATCGACGAAATGAGCGAAAAAATCACAGCGGAAAAAGAGTTTGTAAGCACGGGAAATGTTGATTTTGATTGTTTACTGAATTATAAATTGGCAATAGCTCAGGAATATGGAGTGGACTTTTCTTGTAACGTTGTTTTACCTGAAGAGTTGCAGGTCGATTCATTTGATTTAACAGTAATTCTTGGAAACCTGCTTGACAATGCGTTAAACGCATTAAAAAAAGCTGAGAAAAAGATACTTGAAATAGAAATTAATTATTCCATAGGAATGATAGTTATAAAAATCGAGAATACATTTTCCGGTATGAATAATACATATGATAATCCCGGAGAACACGGATACGGATTAATAAGTGTTCAGACTTCGTTGGAAAAGTATAACGGGAAACTTCAGAATGATATTATTGATAATAAGTATATTGCAAAAGCTATTTTATATAATATAAAACAAAAAGCAAAGTGAACTTTAGCAGTGCCAAAATCGGCGCTGCTTTTTTGTACCCAAAAATACTATGGTTCGTACCATAGTTTGACTTATATCGACATTTTTATGCTATGTTAATAATGTGAATATCACAATAATTTTAAAGGGAGTGTTATTATGAAGTCTTTTATGCTCAAGTTTTTCAAGAAGTATGGCGGTATGTTTGCTGCATTGGCATTGACAATCACAGCTGTTAACGTTAACAGTGCTTGTTTTTGGATAGCTAATCAGCCAAAACTTCCTGCTGATGCAAAGAGCCTTCGCAAATTTTAATGTTTGCTAAGCTTGCAGAGTATCTCACTCAACAGCTTGAAAATGAAACCGTTATTTCGTCCGATAAAAGGGAATTGTATAGATACGGTTTTCAAAATGGGATGATATTGATGCTCAATTTTATCACGTCGATACTGATTGGTGTGATTTTCGGAAAAGCTTTGGAAAGCATTATTCTTTTGGCGGCGTATATTCCGTTGAGAAGTTATGCAGGCGGTCATCATTCAAGTTCGTCAGAAAAATGTTACATAGTATCATCGTTGATTATGATAATTTGGATGTGTCTGTTAAAATTCCAAATTCTTTCGACAAGCTGTTGCGTGATAATGCTTATTGCGGGGCTTATTGTGTTTATTATGCTCGCTCCTGTTGAGGATAAAAATAAACCTTTGGATGAAGATGAAATTCATATATATAGAAAGCGGTCATTCGCAGTCTTGCTAATTGAGATATGCGTATGGCTTATATTTGTTTTGTTTATTCATAAATTTAAGCAGGTTATTCCGATTGTAATATTTACTGAAGCATTAATGCTTCTGTTGGGAAAAATCAAAAATATAAGGTATAAGAAGGTTAATTAAAAAATATATATTTGAAGTAAAAGTGAGGAAAATGTATGAAAGCAAACAAGAAATTGCGTATTGGAGTAATTGCCGTATCGATAGCCGCAGTAACTGCTGTTACAGTAGTTACTGCGGCTATTTATGATGTTCGGAGGTTAAATGATAATCCGTGGGAGCATACCTTGCTTGCAGCGGATGATAACGGCCATATAAATGCCCAAGGCGGCAGTTTATCTATTGACGGAGACGTTCGCTCTAATGGAAACGTTTCATTGAATGACGATAAAATTACCGTTTCAGGCTATGTCTCAGCGAATAAGACTATAATTAGCAATTCGGATGATGTTTACTTTGGCAGTAAATATGATAATTCGGAGAAAATTACTGTTCCAAATGTTTGGAACAATGTTTATACAATTGCACAGAGTATCGAAGCAGATAAAAATGAATCGAAGAGTTTTACTGATAATTTTTTAACGTTAGATGGTGCAGTAATTTCAGGAGATTCTTTAAATATAAACGTATCTGCGGATAATGCGCCTATTTCTGAAACTACAAAAGATAAAACAGGTAAAGTTGGAGCTTTTGGCGCAGGATTCTTTACCAAGGTATACGAAAATAAGGCAAAATGGGAGGAAATCTTCCCTATACTGTTCCAAAATTCAGAATTTGAAACAGACTCTGTTCTTGAACTTGGCAATAACAGTAATTTCATTCCCGTTCAAGAACAGGTAGTAAGTAATTCATGGCAGGACTATGAGCAACTGCCAGGTTCAGTTATAAGCGATAACTTTTCGGAAGAGAGATTAAAGGAATATATAAGTATGTTGAAACAGGACAATCCTGTTTTTTCTGCGTGTTCGTCAGACTTTGTGAAGATTCAGGCTAATGGATCGATAAATCCTGAAGAAGCTGAAAAGGCAAGAAAACTGGTGATAGAGGGCGGTCATATTACGCTTAACGGGGATTATGAAAATCTTGAAGAAATTAAGCTTGATAACTGGGGCGGAGTTCAACTTATAGGAAATTTCCCTAAACTTAAATATATTTACCGAACTGGAAATTCTGATATGAATCTCGCAGGAGATTTTCCCGCCCTTGAATGTGTATACACAATGGGCGGTCAGATTCTGTTAGGCACAGGTGATGTTGGGTTTAATGCTGATAATTTGACTGTAATAGATGAATATGGACCGATAGTAGTATATACAGCTAAAGATGTTAATCTTACAAGCAGCAGACTGGTGACTACACAGATGATACTGATGAGAGGTGCGGGAGCAGACAAAATAGCTTCTAGGTTTAATGTTGAAAATACGTTGATGGCAGCTATAAATGGTGTTATGTTTGAAGATATGAATGACAATAATACCACAAGATATGGGGACCTTCCTGTATTTTATTCTACATATCCGATGTCGATAATAAACTGTAATTTCAAACTTTTACAAGGATCATTTATTAATAGTCAAAAAGCAATTATTATGGCTAATGCCAATATAGGCGTTTTCCGTGGATTTATGTTTTCTCCTGAGGGTGTTGACGAGTATAGAAACAGCTCCGCTGTCGGATTTTATGTAAATACATATGCATATAATATATCTCCTAATATCAACAGCTTGAACAAACAGCCTAACGGAACAGAAGAAATCGGAAGAATAAGCGATTTTGAGTATTCCGATTTTCCAAAAGAGCTTGTTTCGTGTATAGGCGACGCAGAAAACTTTTTAAGCGGACTGGAAAATCAGGACAATGATTTCGTGCTCGGAGAAATGAACGGAAAACCGGGTGAACTCCTCATTGGCAGATATATTCTTGCTGATGAAGATATTGTAATATCAGCGGATACTCTGAAGAACAGGAAAAATGCATTTTCGGTGATTGCATCTGAAAGCGGTAATATAACGTTAAATGTAAAAAATGAAATGGATGTTCAGACAATAATTTATGCTCCTAATGGCAAGGTTACATTAAACGTTAGTACGGGAACTCTTCATGGAAGAATATTTGCAAAAAATATTGAGATCGTTTCCGACTCTTTTGAAATTACTGGCGGAAGAGGATATTTCATATCTTGGTTTTGTTTACATTAAGGATTCAGATTCCGAGTCAACATCTGACGATACCAGTCTGAAAGACTCAAAAACTGATTCGTCCAAGACAGACAGCAGTTCTGTTGATTCTGAGGATTCTTCGGTAAATTCCGATTTGGATGATAATTCAACTTCACAAGGAGATTCCTCCGGATACGATACGAGTTCGTCTGACTCAAGCTCAGGAAATTCATCAAGCTTAGAGTTGTCAGGTTCAAGTTCGGGCGATGACAGCAGTTTGTCAGGTTCAGACAAGTTTAATGAACCGCAATATGAGTATGATAGACTTAATCGTCTTATTAAAGTGACCTATGATGAAGAAAATTATGTGGAATATATGTATGACGCTAACGGTAATATAACTCAAATTGTTACTGTAATTGACGGTGAAGAGAAGTAAATTAGGAGTGAAATGAATATGAAGAAATTTGTTAAACGGGCAATAAGCCAGGTCATTGCATTGGCTCTTGCTTTTCAGATTGTGGGTCAGTGCGGATATTCTTTTGCTGTTCAAGCTGACTATTCGTCTAAATCTGAAATAGTAACAGAAAGTAATGCGGATAATGTTTCAGAAAATGATGTTGTTGCTCAGAACGATGAAAACACAGAAGAGATTGATGAGCCATCAGAAGATGAGATAGTTTATGAGGATATGACTGTAAATTCTGATACGACTTTGACTGCACAAACAGAAGTTAAAGATTTGTATATTAATTATGGAACATTGGACCTTAATGAAAATACACTTATAGTTCATGGAAATGTTGTTATTGATAACAGAGGAACTTTGGATTTTAACAAGGGTGAGTTAATATGTGAAAATCTTACAATGAAAGACACATATTACTATCATTGTATGTATATGAATAACGCAAATGACCATTTAGTTGTTAAAGGTGATTTCAATTTTAATGGCGGCAGCTTTTCTAAATATGATGCAACTGCAGGAACTATTGAGCTTGGTGGCAACGTTAATATAACAACAGGATTTAATCCTTCCCAAGAGCAAAAAGTAGTTCTTAACGGACTTGACAGTCAGGAAGTGTATATTAACGAAAAAAACTGTAGTTTTAATATTCTTGAAGTAAGCAATACAAGTGAAGGGGGAATACTATCAGATTATCCTATTTCTGCGAACAGTATGATTGGTGATCTTAGTCAGATACATTATTCATTTGGTGGTGCGGTGGGTACTGTGTTATCCGGAGATATGGAATTGGATAATTATTGTCTATCAGTTGGCGAACTAGATCTCAACGGACATACTTTAATAATCAATGGAGATTTCATCCAAGCCGGCGGAGAAGTAAAGGTAAATAGCGGAAAGCTCGTTGTAAACGGAAATTATCGTATACAGACAAGAAAAACCAGCGAAGACGGAACGGAAAGCTACGATTACAGTACGGGAATACTGAATATGACAAACGAGTCTGATACCGTAGAGGTATCGGGTGATTTTGTTATGGGCTCAACCAGATCGCATAATGGAAAACTGAGTGCGGGAACTATGACTGTGGGAGGAAATTTTACACAGTTAAGATACAATGTTTATGATAATTTTGCAGCAAGCGGAAGTCATACTATTGAATTCAATGGCAAAATTAAACAAAATATTTCCTTTGCTTCATATGATGATTCAAAATTCAATAATATAAAATTCAATAATTCTAATGGTATTGCTTTAAATTCTCGGGTTTATGCATATGGTAATGTAAACGATGTGTATAAATCTGTATGTGGAAACGAATATTTGTATATAACTAAGCTTTCTCAGACTGAAAACAGTTCATTCGGAGGAAATGTTTATCTTAATAATGGAAATAATAACGGTGATACACATTTAACACAGAATTTAAGCGTGGGAAATCTCACTTGCTATTATTTGCATTTAAACGGATATAAATTGAATGTCAACAGCCTTTCAATAAATTCCAATTTGTATGTTGAGGGCGGAACCGTTGAATGTAAAAATAACCTGACTTTGGGCGATTGTGGTTATTTAACTATGACTAATGAAAAGGACTATGTTCTTGTAGGAAAGAATTTGGTTTCCAATCTGTGTTACAGTACGAGCGGTTATCTTACAGCGGGAACGCTTGAAATCAAAGTGGATTTTACACAGAATGAAAATAATGTCTTTGTCTGCTCTGGAACACACACTACAATTCTAAGCGGTAAAAGTGCGTCAAACGGAAGAATATACGTTCAAACCGTGAAGATGTACAATAACGGATCCAAGTTTAATACTCTGGTGATCACAAAGCCAAGCTCTTTCTATGTAGCTAAAAATCAGAATAATACAACTGTTTCGCTTGAGGATTTTTGTAACAAGCTTATAGAGGATTATGATGATATTGAGGCTCCTACAAAGATTACCGGTCTGACAGCTTCGGATGTGTCTGCAACATCTATTCACATAGTTTGGGAACAATCCACGGATAATATAAGAGTAACGGGCTATGAGGTTTACCGAAACGGTGAAAAGCTAATTACGACAAGTAGAACAGAATTCATTGACGAGTCGCTTGAACCAAACACATCATATACATATCAGGTTTATGCTTTTGATGAGGCGAGAAACTATTCTTCGGCTTCCGATAAGATCAATCCCAAAACTTTAGCGGATACAGACAGTCCGGAAACTCCTCAGAATGTAAAGATCAAGTCGATTACCGGTTCGTCACTTACATTATCATGGAATGCTTCTAAGGATAATGTAGGCACGGAGGGATATATTGTATACTGTAATAACGAGGAAATTGCAAGAACTGATAAATGCGAATATAAGCATAGCGGTCTGAATGAAAATGAAGAATATTCATATATGATAAAAGCCTATGATAAAGCGGAAAATCTCTCTGATTTCAGCGAAAAAGTCACAGGTTCTGTTGTGATGCCTAAAATTACATCTGTAACACCTGCTGATTTAAGCAGTCTCGGCGGAAAAAATCAAACTATTACCGTTGTTTTTGATAAAATCAGTTTAGACGGCGGCAATAAGGTCAAGTTTGAGTACAGTGAAAGTGGGAAAGACGAATATAAGCCTATTTCAAATGAGCTTATCGGTGCTCAGAATTATTCGGCTAATAAACTTTGTGCAAAATGTTCGTGGAATACCGAAGGTATGGACGGAAATTATGATGTTCGTGTAACACTCTTTGACGCAGACGATAATTCGGATTGCGTAGAGGTTATGTATACAATAACTTCATCAGGACCTAAGGCTCCTCAGAACCTTAAAGCTGAAGCTGATGACGGTACAGTTGTACTTACATGGAAAAAGTCAGTAAGCGCTGACTGTGAGAAATACATTATATACAGGCAGGACTCCGAAGACGGAGAGTTTGAATCAATCGCTGAGATCGGAAATAACACAACTGTCAGATATACAGATAAAAACGTAGTTGCAGGAAATAGCTTTTCATATAAGATAAGCGGTGTAAATTCCTTTGATATCGAGGGAGATACAAGCAATGTTGTTTCTGTCACAGCAACTGAGGATAAATCTATACCTGAGGTAAATGGTATAATTGCCGAAAAGGACAGACTTAACAAAACCGCAAAAATAACAGTAGCCGCAGAGGACAATCTCTCTGTTGATACGGTAAAGCTAGAATATATGACTTTGCTGGACAAAGAGTGGTACTTGGTAGGAAAAAGCTCATGCAAGGACGGTTCTGCTGTATTTGAATGGGATACAACAGATCTTATCGACGGGTCATATAAGCTGAGAGCAGTTGCCAATGATGCAAACGGAAACGAATCTCAGCCGTTTGAAAAGATTTTTACAGTAGATAATACTGGTATTTCTAAAATAGTAATTGACGAGGATAACTGCACGGTTGCGTCAACTCATGTTACTCTTAGATGGAATGACGTAACGGATACAGATTTTGGGTATTTTGCTGTTGAGCAGAAAAATGAGGACGGTATTTTCACTGAGGTCGGAACAACAAAGAACACAATGGGACTTCATGTGCAGAAACTTATGCCCGATAAAGAGTACACTTTCAGGGTTGTGGGTTATGACAATATTGGCAACAGGGGAGAAGAATCCGATGAGATCACTCTTGCAACAAAATCGGATACAAGTAATCCAATAATAAGTGCTTTCTACCCCGAATCAAAGTCATTTAACTCAAAAATCGATATAATCATATCCGCTGCGGATAATGCGGCTGTATCATCTGTAAAGCTCAGATATTCCTATGACAGCGGTGATGATAAAGCTTGGTATGATATTGCGGAGATTACTGCGGACTCTGAGAAAGCTGAAAATACATTTAAGCATTGCTTTGACGTATCGTTTATGAATGAGGGCAAAATATACATTCAGGCGATAGTCGTAGACTCCTCGGGTAATGAGAGCGATGCTGTTGTAAATGAGTACATTATTGACAGAACCGCTTCAGATGCTGTCTCGGATCTTAACGCTCAGACGAGCGAGGGAAATATTCATCTTATATGGACTGTGACAAGTGAAGACACGGAAAAATTCGTAATATACAGAAGTGAGGAAGACCTGGGTTCATATTCAAAGCTCGCGGAATGTACCACTAAGGATTATTATGATACTTCCGCAAAGCTCGGAACAGTATACTCATATAAGATTGTTGCTGTTGACACGGCAGGAAATAAAAGCGAGTATTCAAATGAAGCAATAGCACAAATTACAGATGACAATATTAAGCCTAAGTTTTTAGGATTTAACATTAAATCAGGTTCTTCTGTTCCTGCTAATCCAAAACTTGAAGCTGTAACATGGGATAACTATGCTCTTTTGTCAATGACAATTGAATATAAGGTAAAAGATTCTGCAAACAGCGTTTGGTATGAAATAGGTACATACGATCTCAGCACTAATTATGAGATGACAGAATTTGAATGGAATACGGACGGACTCGCAGATGGAAAATACGAGTTCAGAGCATATTGCGTTGACATGATGGGCAATATCAGCGAGATCTATACCGCTGAATTTGCTCTTGACGCAACTGCGCCCGATGCTCCCGTTCTTGAACTTTTGCAGGATAATTTCCAGCTTAAGCTTGAATGGAGTGAAACAAAGGCTGAAGATTTTGAGCATTACAGACTGTACCGAAAATCGTCTAGAAACGAGGGCTATACGCTTCTTACAAAAACTACAGATCTTTCATATATTGACTCAAAGGTCGAACCGTATAAGAATTACATATATAAGGTAGAGGCGTATGACAAAACTGGAAATGTGAGCGTAAGTAATGAAATAGGCGGTTACGCATACGATGTTGATACGGTTCCGCCTCAAATCGATATACCGGAAGAAATTTACGGTATTGCAGGAGTAGAAATTACTCTTGACGGAAGCGCATGCACGGATAACGTAAGAATAAAAAGATTTACATGGGATATGGGTGACGGAAACGCAGTGTTCGGAGTAAGGAATTCATATATCTATAATGGAGCAGGGGAGTACACGATAACCCTTACTGTTGAGGACGCTGCAAAGAATACGTCAACTGCTGAGATTAAGGCGATTGTATATGAACCGTCAGAATACGGTTTTGTTAACGTGGAAGTAACCGACATCAGAAATAATCCTTTAAGCTACTCGTATATTTATGTTTACTCAGGCGACAGCGAGGGTATTCATACAATGCGTACAGATTATGACGGAAAACTGAAACTGTGTGCTAAGATCGGAGATAATAAGATTGCCGCATATAAGGACGGATATCTCCCAGAAGAAAAAGAAATTGCGATTAACAACGAGGGCGATAACGGAACGGTGATACTTGCTCTTCAAAGCGGTGAACTCGTAACAGGCGATTTAGATGTTCACAGAATGTCTCTCAAAGAAATGGCAGAAGCAGGAATTGATTTTTACGATCCGTCGAATTATCATACCGTTAAGTTCACGGTAAAGCTTACATTTGCTCAGGAGCCAATTCCAACTGTAATTGAGTATATTACAAATGGCAACGGCGGATGTGGTTTTGGCGGCAGTTGGAGCGGCGGCGGATGGGGCAGCGGCTCAGGCTCAGGCGGAGGTAAAATTGAATTTATTCCTGTTGTACGTGACGACAAACCTGACGAAACACAGCCTATTCTTGCATATGTTTATGTAAGACAGAGTATTTCGTTTATGAAAGATATGTATGCTGTAAATCTCGGCGTGCTGAATAATGCGGACAAGCAGTTTGTAATTGAAGATTCGTCGGCTACGATTAATCTGCCTTACGGACTTTCCTTGGCAACAAATAAGCAGGCGTTTACACAGAGTATGGATTCTATTGCAGGACAGCAGCAGAAAACGGTATGTTGGTCTGTAAGGGGAGACAGAAAGGGTGAGTATGATCTTTCTGCCGACTTTAAGGGAACTCTTATGCCTTTTGGTGCTCCTGTTTCGGCAAGCTTTAAAACGTCTACTCCTTTTTCAGTCGGAGCTGGCGACGGAATAGTTATCCATGTAATGCCTGAATCCTGCGCATATATCGGTGAAAAGTACTATGTACAGCTTGCCGTTGCAAACGAGGGTTCGGATACTTTCTACAATCTTACAACAGACTTCGGACCGTATATCAACCCCGGATATAAGCAATATATTACGATAACTCACCCTGACGGTTCAGTTGAAGTTCAGGAAGACGAATCGGCGTGCTATGAAATTCAGAGTGCGGACGAGTGCGAATATATACCCGTTATTTCGGGAGGTCAGCACGTCAGAGTAAAAGTATTTAAACCTGGTGATGTGATTTATGGCACATACAGTCAGGTATTTAGTGGTGAGGGTGATCCGGAGCAGGTTTACTATAAACTCATTGACTCTGTTGTTGAACAGCTAACAGGGGATACCAATGTAAAGGTTGTAGTTGAGCCTATTGCAAGTCATATTACAAAATTTAATGTAAAGCAGAAAATTGTAGACAATATGTGGGCGGACCCTGTTGATATGACAACGGGAGCGTATACAGATCAGGTTCCTGCAATGTCGGTTACGGGAGAATCTCCGTTGACTCTCAATCTGAACTATAATTCTCTGAACGCATCCGAAAAGGGACAGCTTGGTTACGGCTGGTCGCATGACTTTGAGGCGTATCTTGACGTAAAGAACACAGTAATAAGCGTACATTGGAATCCTACAGCATATTCAAGCTTTGTTGATGAGCGTTCCGCTACCAGAAACGTAAACGGAGAAATCATTGACGGAAGAGTAGTTGTGCATAAACCTAACGATACTGGCGTTAAGAATTATGTCTGCATTAGCAGCGGAATGTCCGACTACTTTATGAGCAGAGATGAAAATAATATTTACACTCTCGAAACTCCTGATGGCCAGAAGTACGTTTTTGACAGCGATGGAAAGCTAATTCAGATTATTCAGCCTAATGAAAAAACGGCAACTTTGGAGCATATCGGTAATACTACAGTTATTACCGAGGACGTTTCGGGAGCAAAGCTTGTTTTGAATTATAACGATTCTGGACTTCTTACATCGGTAGGCGACGGAAACGGAAGAATTACGTCTATTACCTATGAAAACGACCTTATCAAGTCGGTTACAAATCCGTTGGGAGAAACTGTCGTTTATACATATGATGCGAATAACAGACTTGTTACGTCTGCTCTTGATGGAAATTCACCGTATGTGACTAATACTTATGACGAAGAAGGAAGAGTTCTTACTCAGGATGATGCCGATCCTGATACTCCTTTGTCATATTTCAGTTATTCCGAAAGTGAAAATAACGAATTTATTGTTGATGGTATTGACAGAAACGGCAATACTATAAAATATGTTTCCGACGGAATGGGTCATCTTCTTTCCGTAACAGATCAGAACAATAATACTGTAAAGTATTCTTACGATTTAAAGGGGAATCTTCTCGACGAAACCACAGCTGACGGAAAAACTACTGTTTATACCTACGATGATGATAACAACCTCATAAAGGTTAGAGATCCGAGCGGTTATGTTACTGCTATGACTTATGACGACAACGGTAATATCCTTACGGTAACAAGTCCTAACGGTGAAAAGAATTCTTATACATATAACGTAAAGAATCTGCTTGAAACTCAGACTGAATATACAAGTGCAAGAAAGAGTTACACATATAACAAGAACGGTCAGATACTTACCGAGGCTATTGAAGGGCTTGGAGTAAGGACCTACGGTTATACTGACGGTAAGATAACGTCTGTAAGCGATTATGAAAATAATCTTTCGGAAAATACCTATGACGAGTACGGTAATCTGCGTTCGCAGACGGACAGAGAAGGTCATCAGACTGTATATAACTACGATCTTCTCAATAGAGTCATAAGCATTACCAACGAGGACGGTACTGAAAGCTATACTTATGATTCAATGGGCAATAAGACTTCTGTTACCGATTCAAGAGGCAATACGACGTACTATACCTATAATTCCAACAACTGGCTTATCAGCGCTACAGACGCTAAGGGTACAGTTACATACAATTATGATAACGAGGGCAGGCTAATCCGTCAGACCAATACAGACGGAACGGTCGTAGTAAATACATACGACGCAGTAGGAAATGTTATTTCCACAACAAACGAAAACGGCGAAGTAACTAAGTTTGCGTATGATGCAGAAAACAGAATGATTTCCAAAACCATTGTTGACGGAGAAAACGAGTATACCGAAAGCTATGAGTACTATCCTAATGGTAAGACAAAGAAAACGACCTTTGCGGACGGTACAAGCGAGAGCTATGAGTATGATATGCAGTGGAGACTTGTAAAGACGACCGACGAGCAGGGTAATTATTCTACTTCGGAATATGATGCTGCAAATAATCTCCTCAGCGCAACTGATGAAGAGGGTAATACTGTTTCGTACACATATGATAAGTACGGAAGAATGCTTACATCCACAGACGCTAATGGAAATATTACTACTTATGACGAGTATGATTTCAATGGGCTTTGTACTCAGAAAACTCTCCCTAACGGTCAGGTTGTAAAAATCGGCTATAACAAGGAGGGTATGGTCACTAAGACGACTTTTGTTGCAGAGAACGAAAACGGCGAGGATATTTCTGTTTTCTACGAGTATGACGCAATGGGCAGAGTGACCAAGTACACCAACCAGGAAGGTTACTCTACATTCACAGCGTATGACGAGAACGGTAATATAGTTAAGCTTACCGACGCAGAGGGTAACGTTGTAACCAATCAATATGACGAGATCAACAGCCTTATTTTGTCAACCGACGTTATGGGCGTTGATACTCAATACACATATGACAGCGTAGGAAACCTTGTAAAGACTATTGAAAATCTCAATACGACAAGGGAAGGAAAAACAGAAAATGTATACGACAATCTCGGAAGAATAATTAATTCTACCGATGCAGAGAGCGGTACTGCAAAGTACAAATATGACCGACTTGGAAATGTTTCCGCACAGATAGACCCCAACGGTGGAAGGACAGAGTACACATATGACAATATGGGCAGACTCACCGAAACGATCAATCCTATCGGCGGAACGAAAACTTATACTTATGACGACGTGGGACAGCTTGCTTCACAGAAGAATGCAAGAGGTCAGGAGACCACATATGAGTATTACAAAAACGGCTGGATAAAGAGCTTTACTGACGAGCTTGGTACAGTGTCCTATACCTATGACGGTAACGGAAACGTGCTTACAGTTACCGATGAGAATGGCACTATAACACGAGAGTATGACAATATGAACCGTATGACAAAGTATACCGATTTCAGAGGAAACACGATAGAGTACTCCTATGATCAGTTGGGTAATCTTGTGGCGCTAACTTATCCGGGAGGCAGGGTAGTTCGCTACACCTATTACAAGACGGGTAATGTAAAGACCGTTACCGACTGGGACGGCAGAGTTACGACCTTTGAGTATGACGGCAACGGCAGGCTGACAAAGACTTCCAGAGCCGACGGCAGTGTGGAGGAACGCACCTACGACGCTAACGGCAGACTTGTGACCATTGTCGATAAAAACGGCGAAAATGTCATAAATCAAAAGGTTTACTCCTATGACGAATCGGGCAATGTAACGGAAATCTCATCTTCCGACGGCACGACAATGGACGGGCTGACAAGTGCGGAAATGAAATACAACGAGTGCAATCAGCTTGTTGAGTACAATGGCGAAGAAGTCAGGTACGACGCTGACGGCAATATGATCTACGGTCCGCTTAACGGCGAAATGGCGGAGTTTAAATACGACTGCCGCAACAGGCTTGTTTCTGCTGGAGGAATTTCCTACGAATACGATGCAGAAAACAACCGTATCTCGCAGACGGAGAACGGCGTAAAGACCGAATACGTTGTTGACAGCGACAGCAGTTCTCTTACCCGTATTCTGACGGCAACAAAGGGGGATGATACAACCTCTTATATCTACGGAATCGGTCTGATCGCGCAGGAAAACGGCGGTGAATACTTAATTTACCACTTTAACAACATCGGAAGCACCGAGGCTGTGACAAATCTCGACGGAGAAATCGTTGAAACTTACGATTACGGACCTTACGGGGAGTTGCTTTCTGAGAATAATTGTGGTATAATATTCCTGTATAACGGCGAACTTGGCGTTGCTACTGACAGCAACGGTCTGTACTACATGAGGGCGAGGTACTACAACCCCGAAATCAAGCGTTTTATCAATCAGGACGTTATGACGGGTTCGATCACCAACAGCCCGACTTTGAACAGATACGCTTATGTTAACGGCAACCCGATAAGTCTGAACGACCCGTTCGGACTGAGTCCGTTCCTTAACTGGCTTGACGGAATTACAGGTCATGATGTTCTTGACCTGTTGGGCATGATCCCGGGCGTTGGCTTTGTATTTGACGGAATCAATGCAGCTTGGTATGTTGCCGAGGGCGACTATTTTAACGCAGCTTGCAGTTTAGTGTCAGCACTTCCGGGAGTGGGCGACGCAGTCGGAGTTTTTGCAAAGGGCGGCAAGGCTTGTAAGATAGTAGGTGCATTCCATAAAGCGGGCGCAGCTGGAAATATGCTTATAGGCACATATACGTTCGGAAATATAGCAGAGAAGTATATAACAGGCGAAGCAAGCTTTACATGGGACGAAATAAAGGGCGACTTGTTTACAGTTGCAATGACAGGTTCATCAATGTGGGGGTCTGCAAAGGACTTCGGAACTTCGTATTGCTTCGTTGCGGGTACGCTTGTTACAACCGAGGATGGACATAAGCCTATTGAAGAAATTCAGGTTGGAGATAAGGTTCTGTCTGAGGACGAATTGACAGGTGAAGTAGCGCTAAAGGAGGTATATGCTACTTCAGTAAGTGAAACTGACGAATTCTATCATATCCATGTAAATGGAGAAGAAATAGTAGCTACAGGTACACACCCATTCTATGTTTATAAATTCGGTTGGACTACAGCTCGAGCATTGCGTGCCGGCGATGTACTGGTTCTCTCAAACGGCGAATTAGTAACAGTCGAGTGGATTGATCATGAGATTCTTGAATCACCGATAAATGTATACAACTTTGAGGTTGAAGATTTCCATACATATTTTGTTGGTAAAAGCGGTATTCTTGTTCATAATGGTAAGAAGTGTACGCCATCAGGAAGTTCACAAAATTCAGATGATGTACCGAGAGTTTATCATCCTAGCGATAAGCATGTGCCAGGACATGGTTGGGGTAGTGATAATCCGATTCCGGACATGCAAACAGGTCAACATTTACTTGATACTGCGTACTCATCGTCATCAAATAAACAATTATATAATATATACGATGATCAAATAATTAAGTTCCAGCCTGATACCGCTACAGGGTGGCATGCTTATGCGGTCACTAATACAGCTAAAGAGGTGCCAACAGATGTTTTAAAAAATATGTTAAATGACGATTTGATATCAAAGCCTCAATATAAAAAGTTTTTAAAGAACAAATAGATACCTAATATAAACTGTTGTTTGAAGTTTGTATGTGTTTTTATGATTATTTATGATTTCTCAAATTAAAAATGAGAAATCATAAATATCTTTAATTAGTATGGAGGTAGGAAACGTTGTTTACATTAAAATATGAAGCATTAGAAAAAGGATATGGTTATATACATATTATTGTTAATGGACAAGACATTTCCGAATATTCATATAACGGAAATATTTATTATGGTATGTGCAGAATTAGCAAATTGTTAGAGTGGATAAATGATAATTTAAAATACATTCTTTCAGATGACCCATTTCCTGTTAAGACTAATGCTAAAACGGGAGCAGATATGTGGCTTTATAGTGATGATTATATTCCTGAAAATTATGAACATTCACTGAAGTTCCAAGAAAAAAGACAGAATTGGATTTGGCATCATTCAATTGATTCATGTAAGGATGAGTTTTGTATGCCATTTATTGTGTTTTGTAAAGTTGGAGATAACATGGAAATCACTTGGAATAATATTGATCATAATTATAAAGATGTGGAATTTAGATATAAGTATGGGGTTTGTTATCTGAATTTAAACGATTTTAAATCTGAATTGTATAATTTTATAAAGCGTTTTAATTAATAATTGATGCATTGGTGTAAATGGTGAAACTATATCTGCAACACCAAGTCATCCGTTCTATGTTGACAAGCTTGGCTGGACACTGGCAAGAAGTCTTAAAGCCGGCGATGTACTTGTACTTTCCAATGGTGAGCTTGTAACTGTTGAATGGGTTCAGCACGAAATTCTTGAATCGCCTATCAAGGTTTATAACTTTGAGGTTGAGGATTTTCATACTTACTTTGTGGGCGAAAATGGCATTTTTGTTCATAATGGGTGTGGGGATGAAATTGCTAAAGAGCCACACGGAAATTCAAAGGATAGTAAAAAAACTCAGCATGGATATGAAATATACGATTCGGTAACAAACGAACCAGTTAAAACCGGCATAAGTGGAAGTGTATTGAACAAGGATAGAACATCAAAAAGAGCAAATCGACAAGTAAATAAATTGAATAAAGCCGAAGGTTCTAATAGATATTATGCCGTGGTTAAAGAAACTAATATGCCTGACAGAAGAACAGCACTTGAATGGGAACGCAATAATGCAATGAGATTACATAATGAAGGATATGATTTACCTATGCATAAGCGACCTAGACCATGGGAGGATTAAATGAATTTTAAAGAGATATCACTAGGTATTTACTATGAACCATATATTTATGGTATAGATAAAAACAAATACTTTTCTGAAGAAGCGTATTTGAGTGACTGCCGAAAGTTTTTTCATGAAATGATTTTCCCAATTAAAAAGCAATTCATTATGAATACAAGAAATATTACTTCTTTTTTCAGTAGGCTGCTTTTTGAAAACTATAGGAATGATCAATATCCATTTAGCAAGCTTATCATTAGCTGCTGTAAAGACAAACGCAATTCCGGCAAGATAATCAACGTTGATGGTATAGCTGAAATAAGGGTATTATATGATTACAATAACTTTAAATATAAAGACGCTATTCAAAAAAAACATGATGCTTTGCAGATTATAATGAACGGACTATACGTGGTAGCAAATGAATTTTCATTAGATACTATTCCTTTTAAAAGCATTGAATCAATGATAATATCATATGATTATAAAAATATATGGACATGGAGTAGCAAATGGAATAAGAATAAAAAATACAACGCCAGTGTGTATGTAGATCATGATGTCGAGAGAGTTATCATAGGGATGAAAATAGTGGATAAAAATCAAGTGACAATTTATAATAAGGAACTTGTAGCTACAAAGCCAGATGAATGGGACTATGATCCTTTTCTCGGAAAGCTATTTTGGCAGAATAATAATGAGGTTGTATTTTTAGACAAAAAGAACAGAATAGTTGGCAAATGGTTGGGCAAATAGTTTTCAGTTGACGGACAAGAGCCGATTGAAGAGATTGAAGTCGGGGATAGAGTTCTTTCCGAAAATGAATTAACAGGTGAAATGACTGGTAAAACAAATTATAATTAGGAGAAAATACTATGAAAAATCAATCAAATGCAAAGATGTACATAACGATAGGTATAATTCTTATGCTTGTTGTAGGATTTATAGCTTATAAAAATGTTACGAAAATACAGAATTATAAAGAAAACGGTAAGGAGATTGAGTGTACGGTCGTTTCTGTAATACAGGGGCGAAAAGGCAAACAGTCGGTTGAGGCGGCTTATTATGACGAGGCAGGTAATCTGATAACCGCAGATGTTATCAGAAATCAGAAAACTTATGTAGGGGAAGAATTTATAGGTATGGTCGTTCCCGAAAATCCGGAGGAAATTTACTGTATGCCTTCAGAATCTACTCAGAAAATAGTATATTGTGTTTTCGGAATATTCGGATTAATAGGGGTTATTCTGATTATTTGCGGCGTGGTAAGTGCTGTTAAACATCGCAAAGTATACTATTAATGATTAAATTTATGCTTTTTCACGGGGCAGCGGAGCAATCCGCTGTTCTTTTTATACCCGAAAACTATGGCACTCGTACTATAAGTAAAAACAATGTTGAAAAAAAGAGATATAATGTATATAAGAAAACTAAAAATCTGTATAAGGTTTTCGGAACGTAATTGTCGTGGTATATTTGCGAATACAGATCCACTAACTAAAAGATGAATTTTAAATATCAATAAAAAGATTAAGCAGGAAAAATTTAGCAGAGAGCGGAGAACTAATAAAAGATTATTATATGAGGAGAGTTAATATGAAATATGTAAAAGCCCCATCTGTTAATGGCGAAAAACAGAGATTATAACATTTAAGCGTATAGTTGAGTACATTGGTTCAAAACAAATTGGAATAGGCAGTGAGTATGCTAAAGGAAAAAGGTATTTGAGGTATAAATTAAAATGTTCAGGTTCTGCGATCAAAGGTCTATATAAGACTTCTTTCCGGGTAATAAAAAATGAATTTAGGGAAAAAGGAACTTATGTATTTAGGTATAATGTTGATTGTGAGAACATACTTAGAGAATTAATCAGTTGGATTGAAATCGTTAACCCTGCATCAGAGGATTATACTAAGCTTAATATTTCAGATGCTAAAGGTGATTATTTTAACTGGCTGTTTTCAAAGCAATACATTATGCTACGTTGGGTTGTAGAAATAAATTACAATAATCAAAGCGAGTCTGCGAAAATTATTTATGACAGACTTCCTCCTCATGGATAATTCATAAAAAAAAACATATAATCATATTGAGGTGCATCAAAATATGAAATACATTAAGTTCACTGATTGGCAAGAATTGGGATTGAAAAAAGATGTTGATGATATACGTAGGACTATAAAATCTAATAAATCATTAATATCAACCACTTGTGTGGAAACTATTGTAGCTATAATTTCACTCATGTTAAGTTTTTTCGGTGATGACGATGAGAAAAAAATTATTTTTTTTAATATATCAATCATCATTTTATTGGCTATACCGATTTTTTCGGGTTTATGGTTTTTAGTAAACTTGGTAAAAGATATGTATAAATCATCAAAAGGTATGCTTAATGTGTCAGATAAAATCGATTCCTTTGATAATAAAGTATGTAGTTGGACAATGATGAGTACGTCATATGTTGATATATTAAGAAGTTGCCATCAAAGCATAAATGAAGAACAAATATTATTTTTATATCAAGAAATTAATTATTATATAAATAAGTGCATTGAGGAAATATATTCAACATTACCTGTTGTAGGGAAGGTTTACACATGCGAACCTAATATGATAATAAACGGTAAACATATTTCATTATCAAGGTTATATAATATTATCAGTATTTTGAAACGCGCAAGACCGTATGTCGAAAGCGATGAACAAACATATATTAGAATAATTATTAGTGAATATGGTGAACCTGATTTCTGTTCATTAATGCTTGATTATTCTCCGCAATATATGGCTATTGTAGATTTTCAGAAAAAAGTGAACGAAAAATATAACAACTTTTTAAATGATTTTATAATAATTGTAAAAGATAAATTTGATAATGTAAGTGATTTGTTTAAATAGATACACATCAAAATGTGTATTGTAAGCATATCTATCATAACAAATATTGGAGTATAACAAAAGCTTTTAAAGCCTAAAGTTATACTCCTTTTTGTTATCTGACCTTTTTGTTTTAAAAGCAGAAAGGTCTATTTTTATGCCCATTTTTATTTACTGGCAATGCTTTATTGCCAAATATCCGTAAGCCTTCGTTTTGATTCAAAGACCAAAAAATCAAAACGGAGGAATAAAAATGAGTAAAAACACATTGTGTGTTTATGACACGATAACCAAGAAATACGTTGAAATCGAAGTTAACGATGAGGTATACATGAATTACAGGCAAACCGGTTGGGCAATTAAAAATAACGATAGGTCATTTTTCGACCACGAGATACAGTTTTCAATGCTCAAAGGCAGTATTGACGGAGCTTTTGAGAATTTTCATGAGTTTGTTGAAGAAAGCCCGGTTGAAAAATACGCTGCTGTGGCAAGTGTGAAAAAGGCTCTGAATACGCTTCCGACAAAAGACAGAGAGCTTATCGAAATGATTTTCTACAAGGGTATGACCGAACGTGAGTGTGCAGATGAATTAAAAACAACTCAGCAAAATATACACAAAAAGAAAGAGCGGATTTTGTGTATACTTAACAAACTTTTAAAATCTTAAGGAAAAATTGTTGTTAAAACCCCGTTTTCTTACCCTATACAAGTGTAAGAGGAATAAAATATCTTCTTAAGCATCTTGAAAAATGAATATCAACTCTGCAGGTACGTTAATCACACGGCCGGTATGAAATCTCGGCAGCCGCATGAACCATACGCCATGACCTCAGATGAGAGAGCGATAAATATGACGTTCAGACCTTTGGACAGCATCCAAAGTAGGCGATGAAACGTGTGAGGATAATGATACTTCCCAATGAGGGCCAATAGAGCGGGTGAGACGCCCATGAGATCAATACGCTGTCGATCGCCTGCAGAGTTCCGCCGTGGCGGTTGTTGAGAACAAATATCACGGAAAACGTCCGAAACAAACTTGAATCGGACGAAGGCAAAACGAATTTACGTTATTCTGCACCGCATATCTCACGGTGCGGATATAACTCAAGTGCAGAAGCTTTTTCTGCATTTGAGTTGTATATAAAAAGATTGGAGGGAGAGAATTTGTTTGATCAAAAATATATTGCCGATTGGGAAAGGATCCGCAGAAGGTTTCTTAATGACCCCGGAAAAAATATTTATGTCAAAGGAGAAGAGTGCCGAAAGTGCGTATGGTCAAATACGGAATCGGGTAAAATATTATGCACCAAAAGTTGTAGAAAGAAAGGCGGAAAAATATGATGACAAAGTACGGTATGGCGGAAATTCTCGAAAGTCAGGCGAAGATTTTCATAGAAAAACAATTCAGAGATTTCGATGAATCAGCGAAAGAAAGGTATTTGGCAGTTGTTTTAGACTACATACACAGAAACTATCCGTCTTCAAAGGAAGTGGCGTAAGGAGTGAGAAAGATGTTAGGCTTCGTGATTGGCTTATTCGTCGGTGGCACAGTCGGCGTAACAATAATGAGCTTATGCATAGCCGCAGGACAAGCCGACAAGCGTGAAAACTGCACAGATTCGGACAGATAATTTTATTGGGTTTGGTGATTCAAATTCAGAAAGAATTGTGGTATCCTTGTTGGTAAAACGGAGGTGAGAATATGCCGACTGTAACGGTGATACAGCCTACAATAGCAGAAGAACAAAATACAAAGATCCGATGTGCCGCATATTGCAGAGTATCAAGTGATTCCGAAGATCAGCTAAACTCGTTTATGGCGCAGACAAGATACTATGAAAAGGCTTTTGAAAATTCAGAGACCGAACAGCTTGTAGACATCTATGCAGACGAGGGCATCACAGGCACCCGAGAGGACAAGCGTGATGAGTTTCAGCGAATGATAAAGGATTGCCGAAGGGGAAAGATAGACAGGATATATACCAAATCAATCAGCCGTTTTGCAAGAAATACAAAGGACTGCCTGAAGAACATAAGAGAGCTTAAAAGCCTTGGAATAACCGTGTTCTTTGAGAAAGAAAACATTGATACCGCAAAGCTTAGCGATGAAATGATGATAACCATTATGGGCGGTCTGGCGCAGGAGGAGTCCACTTTTATTTCGCAGAATATGCGGTGGTCTGTTCAAAAGCGTATGCAGAACGGGACGTATAAGAATGCTACTCCGCCGTTTGGATTTAAAAAGGTAAACGGTGATTTGGAAATTGAAGAAAATCAAGCGCTGATAGTCAGACAAATCTTTGAATGGTACATAAGCGGCTATGGACTGAAAACAATAGCGGATAAGCTAAACGGCATGAATTTGCCCGGCAGTAAGCAAGCCGTTTTATGGAAAGCAGATAATATACGATATATGCTTAAAAACGACAGATATATAGGAAACGCTATGTTTCAGAAAAGCTATGTTACCGAAACTCTTCCGCATATTAAAAAAAGGAATTACGGCGAAAAGCAGAAATATTGTGTAACTGGAGTAAATCAGCAAATAGTTGATAAAGAAACCTTTTATGCGGCACAAAAGCTGCTGAAATCTCGTCACAGAGATTTTGAAACCAACGTCTATCCATTAAGCAAAAAAGTGTTTTGCGGAAAATGCGGTGCGACATACAAACGCAGAAACCGCAGAAGCGGAGCATTTTGGCTGTGCCGGACACACGATATTTATGCAGCGGATTGTGAAAACGGCATTATTGTTGAAAGCGATATTTATTCAGCTTTCATCAGACTGCATAATAAACTGCTGAACAATTACAAGCAAATTCTCCTGCCTCTAAAAATAGCTTTACAGGATCTAAAACTCAGAAAATTCAGCGGTAAAACTCAGGTTATGGATATACACAAAGAAGTAGCTAAGCTAAGGGAACAAACTCACGTCCTTGCAAGGCTTAAGATAAAGGGATTTCTGGACGAAGTAAAATACATTGAGCAGATAAATGAACTTAACGTAAAGATAAGCAAACTTCAATCTGAACTAAAAAAGTTTACACGTTCCGACGATGAAGATGAGGCTCTGGATCAGATAGAAATTCTGACAGACTTCTTTGAAAAGCGAGAAAAACCAATGACAGAATTTGAAGAACCGGTGTTTGAAGGTATTGTGGACAAAATCGTGGTTATAGATCAGCACGAGCTTGAATTTCATTTGATAGGCGGATTGAAGTTTAAAGAAAAGGTATAGACGTTAATGCCCGTATGCCAAATTGCAGGGCATTTCTTTGTTGCTATTGGTAATAGCTTTTCAAAAGAAAATGTGCTATCCTTGTAGTCTGAAAGGAGGCGAGATTATGCCAAAGAACAGAACAATCCCGTTCGGATACTTCATGAAGAACGGCGAGATAACTACAAATCCGAAAGAGGTATATGCAGTTGTTACAATATTCGATGAATACTTGAAAGGAAAAAGCTTGTTGGAAATAGCAAAGCTGATGGAAACCGAGAAAATCAGATATTCCGAGTATTCAGATTATTGGAATAAAAATATGGTCAAGCGTATAATCGAAAATGAAAAGTATCTCGGTAATGATACATACCCACAGATAATTGCAGAAAACATTTTCAAACAGGCTAACGAAAAGCGAGTACGAAAAGCTACTCGGTTAAATTTAATATCCGATGATTTACAGGAACTCAGAAACCGTACATACTGTTTCGAATGCGGTCACAGATTTTCACGGATAGGCGGCAATTCAAAGTATGAGCATTGGGATTGCAGAAATCCCGATTGTTACAGGCTTGAATATCGGCTTACAGACCAGATGCTAATCGGCGCTGTGCTTAATGTTCTGAATTCCGCAATAGCAAATCCAAGTCTGCTGGAATCGGGCGGTGAGATATGCGCATATGCCCCTACTGCGGATATAGTCCGTCAGCAGAATGAGATCAACCGTATGACCGATTCACCGCAGGTCGATTTTGACAGAATAAAATCCGAAATCATCAGACTTGCGGAAATGAAGTACAATTGCTGTACTTACAATGAAAGTCCGCAGAAAACAGAAGAACTAAAGGCTTTGCTGTCTGAATACTGTTCAGACCAAAATCACGATCAACTAAATACGCTTGATATTGGCTTATTCAAAAAGTGCGTTTCACGAATTTGGATAAGCCATTTTTGTACCATAGAGGTTGAGCTTATCAATGGAGTGAAAATCCAAAATACAACAGAGAGGAGCCGAAAATTTGACAAAATCTAAAGTCACGATAATACCAGCAAAGCCTAAAATCGCCGATGGAAGAGATGAATATCATCAGCTGAGAGTAGCAGCATACTGCCGAGTTTCTACGGCTCAGGAGGAACAGCAGAACAGCTTTGCCGTTCAGGTGGCATATTACACAGATCTTATCAACAAGAAAAAGGAATGGACGCTCGCAGGTATTTTTGCCGATGAAGGCATAAGCGGAACACAAACGAAAAAGCGTACAGAATTCAATCGAATGATAAGAATGTGCAAGAATAAGAAAATAGACCTTGTGATAACTAAGTCGATATCAAGGTTTGCGAGATATACAGTTGACTGCCTTGAATATGTAAGACAGCTGAAAGATTTAGGAATAGGCGTGATTTTCGAGAAGGAAAACATAAACACGCTGACCATGACCTCTGAATTTATGATTTCCTTGTATAGTTCATTCGCACAAGCTGAATCGGAGTCAATAAGCCAGAATATATGTTGGGGAAAAGAAAAAGCTTACCGTGAGGGTAAGGTGGCATTTCAGTATAAAAAACTGCTTGGCTACAAAAAAGGAGCAGACGGAAAACCGGAGATAGTTCCCGAAGAAGCAGAAACAGTTAAGATGATATATTCTATGTTTCTTGACGGTTACAGCATGAAAAGTATAAAGGATATCCTTGAAAGCAGAGACCTTCTGACGCCAACGGGCAAGAAAATCTGGAGCGAGTCGCTTGTTCGCAGTATTCTCCAAAATGAAAAATATGTCGGCGATGCACTTTTACAAAAGACGTACACGGTTGACTGTATTTCACATAAGGTGGTCAAAAATCATGGAGAACGACCTATGTACCTTGTTACAGATCATCATGCACTGATCATCGAACGTGACACCTACAATCGGGTTCAGCAGGAACTTGCAAGACGCGGTTCAAAACGAAAGGTATCAGATAAAACTATCACCGAACAAGGCAAGTATAGCAGTAAATATGCACTTACAGAACTGCTTATCTGCGGAAAATGCGGTACTCCTTATCGTCGCACAACATGGACTTCAGGAGGGAAAAAGTTAATAGTCTGGCGGTGTATAAGCCGTTTGGAGCATGGCAAAAAGTATTGTTTCGATTCGCCAACAATCAAGGAAGCACAGCTGCACAAAGCCATAATCCGTGCGATCAACAGCTATTACTCTTGTCGTGATGATATAGCTAAAATTCTGAAAGCAAATATCGGCACGGTGCTTGAATGTCAGGGTCAGGAAGAAATTATTGCAGCTGAAAACAGACTTAAAGAGATCGACCAAGCAAGAAACGACTTAGTCGGACTGATAGCAGCAGGCGGTTGTGATGAGGATAAGCTGGACAGCGAGTTTGAAAAGTTGTATGAGGAAGAACAAAGGTTGAGTGAAAGACTTGCAATGCTGAAATTACAGAATCAGACCTCTGCTGAAACTCAGGCAAAGCTAGACAAAATCATGGAGCTGATTGATAATGAAAAGTTTGAGTTGGAAACCTTTGATAATGTGCTTATCCGAAAGCTAATCGAGTGCGTAAAAGTGCTGAGCAAGACTGAGATACTAGTGATTTTCAAGGGCGGATACGAGGTCAGAGCGGAAATATAGTAAACGACATAAATTTTCATACTTATCCCGACCACAGCTGCAAATATCGCAGCATCTGCGGTCGGTCTAAGTGAAAATTATTATGTCGTTTACTATAGAATAATATGAAAAAACCGGCTTGCGATATATTCGCAGGCTGTTTTTGTTGGGAGGTGTAACATTGGCAGGAAACTTTGAAGGCATAAAAAAGAGAAATTTCGGCATTGAGATAGAGATGACGGGTCTTACACGAAATCAGGCGGCAAAGGCTGTTGCAAAGGCGGTGAACGGAAAGGTTGAGCACGAAGGCGGGTATTATGACAAATATGTGGTGACGGATTCAAAGGACAGAAAGTGGGCTTTTGTTTATGACGGAAGTATCAACTGTTACAACGCAAACGGAGACCATGCTTCCAAATCATACAGTGTGGAACTCAATTCTCCTGTTCTGGAATACGAAGATATTCCTCTTTTGCAGGAGGTTGTGAGATCTCTTAGAAAAGCAGGCGGAGTGACCGGTCCGAGGTATTGTGCAGGCACGCATATTCACATTTCTGCAGACGATTATACACCGCAGCAAATTAGAAATCTTGTGAACATCTTCGCAAGCAAAGAGGATTTTTTGTGGGACGCTTTGCAGGTGTCGTCTGCTCGTGAATCTTACTGCCACAAGATGGACAAGCAGTTCATAGAGGACATAAACCGCAAGAAACCTAAAGACATGGAAGAAATAAAACGGCTTTGGTATCACGGACGAATGAGCGAGCAGTTTCAGCATTATTCAAATAGCCGATATGTTATCTGCAATCTGCACAGCTTTTTTCAGCACGGACATTATGAGATTCGTGCTTACAACGGTTCTCTCCATGCAGGAGAGGTAAGAGCGCAGATAGTTCTTGCACTTGCAATATCAAATGCGGCAATGACCAAGAAATATTGTTCTCCGCACGTTTCGCAGAGTGATAATATGCGGTACAGCTTTCGTGTGTGGCTTCTTAATCTTGGACTTATAGGTGATGAATTTAAGAATTGCAGATCGCATCTGCTTAAACATCTGGAAGGCGATATTGCATGGCGGCACCCTGAAGACGGCATTGCAGCAAGGGCGAAGCTGAAAGAAAAGCGTGAAGCGGAAAGGCAAGCCGCACGTGAGCAGCGTGTCGAGCTTGTAAGCGACAACAGCACGCAAGTCGAAAATGTACCCGAAGAACACATTGAGCCGTCAGAAAGTGAATGTGACGAATTTGAAGAAGAATTTGAAATGAGTATGTAAGGAGGAAAACATGGAATACAAAAGATTATACATTGCCTATGGCAGCAACATCAACCTTGAACAGATGGCGCATCGCTGTCCGAATTCAAAGGTTGTAAGCACAGAAATGATGCAGGGCTATGAACTTGAATTTCGTGGTGTGGCAACGATCGTACCGAATGAGAAGTCGGAAGTACCCGTTCTGATATGGGAGATAGACGGACGTGACGAACACAGTCTTGATAGGTATGAGGGATTCCCGAATCTTTACCGCAAGGAGTTGTTTGATATAGAAGTCAACGGCGAAAAGAAAGAGTGCATGGCGTATTTGATGAACAAAGGACAGATCTCACCGCCGACCAGTTACTATTACAATGTTATAAAGCAGGGCTATGAGGCGAACGGTATGGAGACAAGCTATCTGAGGGCGGCACTTGAAAGGTCGGTTTGCAGTCAGCATTTTGAAGATGAGCCGGACGAGGATTTTGAAGAAGATGAGGATTTTGATGAAAATGAATATTTTGATGAAAATGAATATTTTCAGATGACGTTTTAGGGGGGGGTGATTGAATGAAGTATAAAGGTTTTTATATATGGATTGTGTCGGATAACGAGATAAAAAGAGTTGACAAGAAAGGCAGAGATGTTCTCTGCGAAGGGTTTATGATACAGATTTTTGAAGACGAAACCGAGCAGGTCGAGATCGACAACATTTCTGCGGCTGTGGGGTTTGAGATACTGGAGAACAGTTTAGCGGAGGCGGAGCAGTTTGCTAAGGATTATGTTGACTGCGAAGAAAAGCTATGTAAAAATAACGCATATTGATTTCGTACCATAAAACTATACTATTCGTACCGATTTTTAAAAATGTGTTGAATAAATGTAGTATAATATAACAAATAAGATTTTCTTGAAAAATAAAATTATATTTTGTCATAAAAGTCTGTATGTGTAGAAAATTGAAATAATCATACGCTTGTCGAGACGAAAAGTGCATAACAATATTATTAAAAACGCTCTATTTAGTTTTATAGTAAATATACATCTGTAGGATAGACAAATGTCCAAGAAGGAGGATATGAATGATCTTTCTTAGCGGAATTCACGGATCAGGGAAATCGTATCTATGTAAGGAATTGAACAAGTACAATATTCCGACTTGTTCAGCTAGTCATCTGATTGCTGAATATAAAAAAGAAGCATACAGTTCAAATAAGTTAATCAATAATATAGATGACAATCAGTGCGTTCTCATAAAAGCGATGAATTCATTAAATGATGGGGATCCATATATTTTGGATGGACATTTGTGTTTGCTTAATGGCGATGGTGAAATCTGTAGAATTAATAGTGACGTTATAATTAAATTGAATCCGAAAATTATCATAACTAAGGTGTCAGATCCTAATGAGATTTTTAAAAGGTTGAAGCATCGTGACAATCAAAAATATAATATAGACTTTCTCAAATCGTTTCAATATGAAGAAATTCAATATGCAAAAGAATTGTCTGAAATGTTAAAAATTAAGCTCCTGACGATCGATGATGATTTTAAAATTGATGAAATAGTAGAAATAATAAGGAGAGTGTGATTTATGGCAGGCGCATACAAATGGAGATTGTTGTCTGAATGTGATATTAATGATCCGTTTTTTGATTCGCTTAAGGAAGATTATCATGAATTTGAAAATTGGTATTTGAAGAAATCTCAGGAGAGAAAACAAGCTTTTACTTATATTGATGAAAGTGGATTAGGCGCTTTTGTAATGCTCAAATTTGATGAAACAGAAGTTATTAAATTGAAAGAGCGTAAGCTCCCGGCATGTAAACGCTTAAAAATAAGCACTTTGAAGTTGTCAGATAAAGTTCAAGGTAATCGTTTGGGGGAAGGAGCTATTGGAATTGCTCTTTGGCATTGGCTCGAATCTGATGATGAAGAGATTTATGTAACCGTATACGATAAGCATATAAAATTAATTGAAATGCTAAAAAAGTTCGGATTTGTATTGGCCGGATATAATAAAAATAATGAAGGAGTATATTTAAAAAGTAAAAAAGCAATTGATTTTTCTACTCCATACACATCTTTCCCGTTTATTAACAAAGATCAAAACGAATTTGCATTACTTCCTATTGATGAAAAATGGCATGATAAATTGTTCCCATACTCTGAATTAAAGAATACGAAACAAGAAACAGAAGAATTTGCTGCTGCAAATGGAATGACAAAAACATATTTATTCTTTCCTTATAGTGAGCCAGTTTACAAAGAAAATCAGCCAATACTAATTTACCGAAAGTTTGCAGGTGAAAATAAACAATTTAAATCCGTCATAACATCATATGGTACAATTGTGCGATGTGTCAAAATTAAACAAGATAATGTAGAGTATAGAACTTTAGAGGATTATAAAATTTTGGTCGGAAATAAATCTGTATTTTCATCAGAAGAAATTGAATCATTTTATTCACAGCGCAATTTATATGTTCTTGAGATTGTATATGATCATGCTTTTGGTGAAGGAAATAATGTGAATTATTTCACATTAAAAAGAGATGGGATATGGAAAGACGGACATCCTTTTCAAGCAAGGTATAGTATGTCGGACTTTAAATCAATACTTTCTTATGCAAAACAGGACATTAGAAAGTTAATCAAATAGCCTTGAAAACACAATTCAAAATATGGTATAATAAAATCGGAGGTGGTAAGGGTGTGTAAAGTTCTTATGTCAATCAACCCTGAACACGTTGATAATATTATGTCAGGGAAAAAAGTATTTGAGTTTAGAAAAGTAAAATGTAAAAGGAAAATAGACAGTATAGTTATTTATTCAACTGCTCCTGTTATGAAAATTGTTGGTGAGGTTGAAGTTGTAGGTTTAATTGAAGACACACCGGATGTTGTTTGGGAAAAAACTTGTATTGGAGCTGGAATAAATAAGGAGTTTTTTGATTTATATTACAACAATAAGAAGACTGCATTTGAATACTGCTTAGGTATAGTGAATTATTTCAAAAAGCCATTAAGTCTTTCTGATTATGGATTGAAAAATGCACCGCAGTCTTTTGTTTATTTGAATTAGCTGAAAAAAGAGGGTTTTGTAATGAAATGGGAACAGCTTTTGTGTGAAAAACGTCAGACCAAATCTAAATATCATAGCAAAAAAGATCTTCGCAATGAGTTTCAAAAGGATTATCACAGAATAATATGCAGCGCGTCATTCAGACGTTTGCAGGACAAAACTCAGGTATTTCCGTTGGATAAAAGCGATTTCGTGCGCACAAGGCTGACACATTCTCTTGAAGTTTCCTCATTTGCCAAATCATTAGGACAGACCGCTTTTCAGTATTTGATCGACAATAATCTTGATGAAGATATAACAGCGGAAACCAAGGACAAGGTATGCAGTATACTTGAATGTGCAGGGCTGCTTCATGATATAGGTAATCCCCCGTTCGGACATTTTGGCGAGGATTCTATCCGTAATTGGTTTAAATTGAATTTGCCAAAAATCAAGTTTGACGATACTGCGCTTTGCGAGTATCTGGACGAGCATATGAAAAACGATCTGCTTTATTTTGAGGGCAATGCCCAGGCTCTTCGCTTGCTGACAAAGCTGCACTATCTTGTTGACGAAAATGGAATGCACCTGACTTATGCTTTGCTCAATACGCTGATAAAGTATCCGATCTCATCTTGTGAAATAGATAAGCACAGCGGTGATATCAAGACCAAGAAGATGGGATATTACCTTGCCGAAAAAGAGCTTTTTGAAGATATTACATCATCAACCGGAGCAGTTGATTGTCGCTATCCGCTTACATATCTGCTTGAAGCTGCCGATGATATAGCTTATCTGACTGCTGACATAGAGGACGCAGTTAAGAAAGGATTTCTCAGCTATAATCAGCTTCTTGAAGAGTTAAGAAGTGAGAAATACGTAAGTAAATGCGCCGACGAAGATGAGAGAAAAAATTATACCAATATGATCGGTATGCTTGAAACAAAGTATCAGAATGCAAAAGCTAAGAAAATAGCAGATCCCGAGCTTAATGCTGTTCAGAATTGGGTGATAAGCATACAGGGAAATCTTATATACTGTGTTTCATATGGCTTCACAAGAAATTACAGAAGTATAATGGAAGGTACATTCACTAAAGATGTGCTTTCTGTATCACGTGGAAATGCTCTGTCAAAGGCTTTAGGGGGTATAGCATACGAGTATGTTTTCCGTTCTAAGCCGATACTTAAAATGGAGATCTCAGCAGGTAATATAATCAATTTCCTGCTCGACAATTTCATTCCTGCGGCAATCCATTATGATACGGAGGTAAAGCTTTCACCTATGGAGAACAGGCTTATGTGTATGATCTCCGAGAACTATCGTCAGATTTACACGATATATTCTGAGGGCAAGAGCGATAAAGAAAAGCTGTATCTCAGACTGCTTCTGGTAACTGACTTCGTCTGCGGCATGACTGATAGTTATGCTAAGAGGCTTTATCAGGAGTTGAGTGGGATCGAGTGATTGTCATTGCTCGGAATAGTATAAGAAATAATGGTGAGTTGGTTGTAGATACCGTTAAAAAACAGTTGATTTATTTGGTTTATTACTTATTTGAGAAAAGGGGTTTATCATGACAGAATCAATCATGAGTTTGAAAATATCCGGTCGTTGTTTTCCTTCTTCGACGAAATTGAAATGTTTCACTAAAAATGAATCACGAATAAGTATAATATATGGAAAGAACGGCAGCGGAAAAAGTACAATATCAAAGTCTCTGTGTAACGTTGAAAGCGATTTAAGCTGTTCTTTATTAGACCAGAATGATAAACCATTGTCAATTCCTCAGAATCATATTTTTGTTTTTAATGAAGATTACATAAATGATAAAATTGCAGTACAAAATGATGGATTGTCAGCAGTTATCCTATTTGGTGAACAAGTTGAGATAGACAAACAAATTGAAGAGGCAAATGAAAAATTAGAAGATTATCAACGATTTATTGATGATCAAGAGTCAATAAAAAACGGACTTGAAAATGATAAGAATAGTAATTCGTATAAATATAAAATAAATAACCTCAAGGATAAGTTGAAATCTTCAGATAACTGGGTTGAAAGAGAATTTTCAATTTCCGGAAGGAGACATAATATCTCAACAAATATACTTGACCGGATTTTTAATAAACCTGTAATTTCCAAAAGCAGGGAAGAGGCATTTAATCATTTTCAAGAGCTAAAGTCTATAATTGGAACAGGATCTCAAGAAAAAATCAGCGATACTATGAAACCGCTTATGGTTGAAAATGATTTTTTTCAAAACATAACTCAACTATTAGCTGAAAAAATAGAGAAGCCTGTTTTGAACGATAGAGATAAACGTATCATTGAAATATATAGTCAAAAAGGCTCTCGGTACATTACTGAAGTAAAATCTGTTTTTGAAAAAGAGGATCAAAATATATGTCCGTATTGTTTTAGACCTATCAATTCTGAAGAAAAGAGCATAATTTTATCAGAGATAGAGAAAATTTTATCTGAAGAGGCTAAAAATCATCAAAGAGAGTTAGCGAAATATGACAAAAGCATTGCTGAGATGATGACTAAATTGGATAAAATTATTAACATTGCAGATGATTTTATAGACATATATGCCAATGAATACGAAACCGTTGAATCTCAGTATAGAATAGTAAACTCTCTATTATCTCAATACGGTCAATCTGTTGAAGATAAGATAAACTCTCTATATACTCCAATTTCATTTTCCGATAACAATATTATACAAGAAATTAAAAAATTAAATGATGCTATTTCTCGTCTTGAGGAAAAAAGAAATATTTATAATCAACAAATCGAAGAAATAGATAAAAGTAAGAAGAGAGCCTCTGATTGGAACAGAGAAATTGCTTATTGGGAGTTTTCGGAGGATTATATTGAATACCAAGAAGCGTATAACAATTACCAAGAATGTTGTCGTAAAATGACAGATTATATAACCGAATTCAATAAGTTAAAAGAAGAAATTGAAAATTTAAATAATAAAAAGAAAAACGTGGTGATTGCAAAAGACATGATAAATAAAGCACTAAGCTATGTTTTCTTTTCAAATAATAGATTACAATTAGATGTAGGTGCTGAAAGTGGTAAATATTATTTGATATCAAATGGCATAAAAGTTACACCTGATAAAGTATCTACCGGTGAACGTAATATAATTGCACTTTGCTATTTTTTCACACAAATGTTGGATAATCATAACTCAACTGATAATTTTACGGATGAGTATTTTATAGTAATTGATGATCCTATTTCAAGCTTTGATAGAGAAAACCAAGTTGGAGTGATAACTTATTTGAAATGTCAGTTATCAAAGATTTTTTATGGTAATAAAAACAGTAAAATACTGCTGCTGTCTCATGATTTATCTACTGTATATGATTTAGAAAAAGCCGGCGAAGAAATTGGTGAACAATTTAATTTGAAGAATAAGTTTGTTGAAAACTATGAGCTTAAGCAGCGGCAAATTGATAATACCAAGCATATTGATATGCACAGGCATGAGTATTCATTACTTATGAAAGAAATATATAAATATGCCAAAGGAGAAAACTCGTTGCTTTCGGATCTTACAATTGGAAATAGCATGAGACGTCTTTTAGAAGCTCACGGCACTTTCTTATACAAAAAGGGTATAGATGCACTTACTACGAATGAAGATATTTTAGATCTTTGTAAAAATCATAAAAACTATTTCAGAAACTATATGTACAGATTGGTGTTAAACGGAGAAAGCCATCTTGAAGAAAGAGTGCTTTCATTAAAAGATACGAATTTTTTTGAGAATTATACCTCAGATCAACTTAAAGATACAGCTCAGAAAATAATTTGTTATCTTTACCTCATAAATCCTTTACATGTTAAAGAGCATCTCTCCGATAAGGGAAATAGCTTGGGGAATTATATCAATGTTATCGAAAGATGGATTGAGGATATACCGGCAGATTAAAGTAGGTAGTTGCTTTATTAATTTGTTTTTTATTACCTAGTTTAATGATATAAATACTTCAACGGTTGATAATTGTATATTATCTTATATTCATTGTATCTTAAAAATTAATCTATGACATAAAGATGGGAGGAATAAAAATGAATAAGAATAAATTACAAGAAGCAATTTATTTATATCTCGTCTTATATAGGAAAGGTATCACTGTTCAAGATATAATTGATAATAAAATAATATTCGTTGAGTTATCTGATGAATTATATAAAAAGAATAAGGAAGTCTGTAATATAAACTTGAAGTTTAAATATAGAAATGATGTATTATTTGAAATTAAGTCATGTGCAAGTGATGATGAATTTATGTTTCAAGTAGATATTAATAGAATTAACATTGATGCATTATCAAAATTGCTCTTTGGGCAAGTTACTTGTTCTGATTTTTTGTGTATAAATAGTCAGCTTATTAATAATACATGTGCCGGAATGGATTTTAAAGAAACGATTAAAGAATCAACACATTCATGGAATAAGTTTATAGATAGAGTTGGTTATAATGAAGATGATTTTATTGTTTCTGAAGAATCGACTTCAGCAAGGAAGTTAATTAGTGAAGAACGCATACTTTGGTGCTTTAATAAAAGTTGTACTGGAAAAACCTTTTTGGGCCTTAATTCATTAGAATATTGTAACTATATAAAATTTGTTTATAATCCTACAGTTAATAATACTTGTGATTTAAATTTACTAAAAATTTTTCTAGAGTATGGTACTGATTGTTCCTTGCTTATAGATGATCTACAATGTGATGTAGAACTTGCAAGACAATTGTTGTCTTTTATATGTGATAATAAAGATAGTATTAAAGCAAGAAATATGCATATATTTTTAACGAGTTGGTCATCATTGATTCAAACAGATGAATTTTGTGAATATTCAAAATATATCCCAACAATAGAGACAAAACCTCAAAAATTTATTAATATGATAAAAAATAAAATTGATGATCAAGCCTTATTGGATATTTGCGGTGATAATTTGGCATTGATTAGTACAGCCCTCAGATTAAAAAAGAGTAAATTAAAATGTAGAGATAATACATCTTATACACGCGAATTATTTGGATGTTTTGTGCAAACAAGTGACGAGAAACAGTTAAAAATCATCCATATTTTAGCCGTTTTAGGAACTTATGAATTTGAAACTCCAATTATGTTCATAAAAAATTTTGGAGAACTGCAATTGAATAGTATTATTACCGCAAAAGTAGTTGGGGATTCAATTTTTCTTGCACATCGTAAGGTTTCTAACTTTATTGCGCGGTACATTGAGAGTGAAGGAAAATGTAATCTATACCAACGCAAAGAAATAATAAAAAAGTATATAAATTACATAGACAATAGGAAGAAATGGAAAGTCCTTGTTCATTTAATTGGTGAAAATGATCAAACAGATATTTTATCTATAAGTCCGCTTTGGAATTTAATGTATGAATTTCAAAATAATCTGAAAAGGCAGACAAAAATAGATCCATCATGGGATAATACCCCATCTTCTATGTACTTTGTGATTTTAACTGCAGAAATGCTGGGAGTAGTTGATGAGTATAAAGATGTAATAGATGCATTATGTGCTAATTTTTCTTTATGTGAAGGGCGTATTGAAATAAGATATGATATTCTAAAAACAACTGTTGATTTTGTTAAAATTAAAGAAAGAATGATTGAAGAGGATAAGGTTTATTCTAGTACTGAGTATGAATCTGGGGATAGTATTAATTTGTTGGAAATTCATAGAAACTGGCTCTATGGTTTACTAATGGGATTAAAAAATGTTCTTGTGGATTATGGTTATCAAAATCTGGTTAAAAACATTGAAGATGAACTGATTAGGTCACAAGACGAGAGTGGATACTGGTATCCAAAGAGAGTTCCATGGGTAACCGCAAGAATTTTAATTGGATTGGCAGAAGCTGGATACTCAATCAAGGATGAATGTATTCAGAAAGGGGTAACGTATTTGATGAGCACAGTTCAAAATAGTAAATGGGAGGCGCATACAGGAGGATGGAATAATACATTTGAAACATCATCACTTTGTTTAGAGGCTCTCATTAAATGTGGTATAGACTGTGACGAAGATGTACCTCTAGATGTTGCAAATTATCTTCTCAATAATTCTTCAATATGGATGTCAGAAAATTGTGAAATTGATGGTGCTACTACAGCTTGTGCATTACTTAAAATTCTTGGAATCCAAGATTCGTTGCTGTATTATATTAATGAATTGGCAAGTAGGAATATTCATAATATTGTAGACACTACTGGAAAATTAGATTACAATAATACTCAAAGCTGCAAAACAACGCAGATTGCTTATTATGTAATTGAGTTGTGTTGGTATATCCTTGAGAAAGATATTTCAAGTCTATTGGATGATTTCCTTGCTCGTTCTGAGCAAGAAATGGAGGTTAAAAAATTGGATAAAACAAAAATTTTCATCTCATATAGTGAAGATAGTCGTAATCATATAAAAAAAATAGCTCGCATTGTAGACTATTTAGAGAAGGAAGGATACACAGTTTATTTTTATGCAAATGCTCCGTTGGGTACAAACAATATGGAATTTATGCAAAAAATTACTCAATGTGATGCGACTATTGTAATAGGAACAAAACAGTATAAAAAGAAATCAATAGAAATAAAAAAAGGCGGTGCTTTTTTTGAGGCTTGTGTGCTATCTAGAGAATTCATGAATAGTAATTATGAAAAAATAATCCCTATTGCTTTTGATGAATTTAATGAGTCTTTCCCTGAACCATTTGCAATTAATAAAGGTATGCGAGTAAAACGCGTAGATGAAAATTTTTTAAGAAGTTTATCAATTGAACTCAAAAACAAATTTTAGGAGGTATTTTTATGTTTGATTATGTAATTGTTCACGGTAGTTATGGGACTCCCTTTGAAAATTGGTTTCCTTGGCTTTTTCAAAGGTTATCAGAGGCGGGAAAAAATGTTTTAGCTCCTCAGTTCCCTTGTGGTAACGAAATTCAAAATTATACTAATTGGTCTAAAGTAATGGATGTTTATAAGGATTACATTAGTAAGGAAACCTCATTCATTGGTCATAGCTTAGCTCCTGCGTTTATTACGGATTATATTTTGAATAATAGTTTGCAGGTGAAAAATTTATATTTTGTCGCTCCATTTTATGGTCTTATTAACATTCCAGATTTTGATAAGGTTAATAGTCCATTCTTTATCTACAATGATTTGAAGAACATTCAGAATTTTGTTAAATCGATCACTTGTTATATATCAACTACTGATCCTTATGTTCCAAACCAACTATCTGTAGATTTTGCAGATAATATAGGGGCAAATAAAGTTTTTGTTGAAAATTCAGGTCATTTTAATAAGGCTGCGGGTTACACGCATTTTGAGCAACTGTTAGAAAAGGTAATGAAGGATGAATAATGATAAAATAAATATAATATACGAGAAATTTATTGAGGAATGTCGAAACATTTCTTTGCATGAATGTTCAGGTGGATATCCAGATAAAGAGGATTGTACTTGGTATCACAGCAACTGGATGTTGTTACGCTATTTAGGTGTAGTATCTAATCCATATTGGCATGAAAGTTTCTATCGTAATGCATTAGAATATATTAATGCTCAAGGCAAAGATTTTCTTGTTGCTGGAACAGCTGACTTTTCAATGCCATTACTGTGTAGTGAGTCGGGTATTGAAAAAATCTGTATTTGTGATATCTGCGAGACTCCATTAAAAATTTGCAATATGGTTTCCGAATTTTTGGGGTGTGATTGGACAACTTATATTCAAGATATCTGCGATAAACTCCCCTTAAAATACGATGTAATAATTAATGATGCTTTCCTCTCACGCTTTAATGATAAAGTTCATGTTTTAAATGGTATTTCTGATGGATTAAAGCAAGGTGGATATTATATTACTACACTAAAACAGGGTAAGTGGAATAGAGGTGGCGAAGTAACCGATTTAGTTAGAAAATCTTTTGTTAACAAAGTAAAGGAAAGATACAATAAAAGAAAGTCAAGTCTTCCGTATTTTGATATCGAAACTGTCTCAACAACATATGTGAGCAAAATGTCATCATTTCCAATTAATAATGAAAATAAATTACATGAATTATTTAACAATGCTGGTCTTAATATTTTACATTTGGAAAAGGGCAACGTTGAAGGCGAGTTTGAATTTTCGGAATATTTTAGGATAGTTTCTCAGAAAAAATAACTTACTCATCTTGCACTAAAGTTTGTCATTTTTTCATACAGTATTATATAATATTTTGAGTAAAACCGTCGCTGTCAACATTTATCGTTCCTATTTGTATTGTTGCTGTTAGTGGCAGATTGGAGAATATTATGAAATTAAATTATGCTGAAGGAAGTTACAATCCATCGTTTTTTTATATTACCATTAAAACTGATGAAGAATTATCACAAAATGTCATAGAAAAAAACAAATCAACTTTTGTTCATGAATTTATTCACTATCTACAAGATTTAATATTACCATATAATATTAGATATAATTTAAGTAATGTATGTTGTTTTTTTAACATTCTAGAATATGTGCATAGACATGGTAGTATTACTTTGCCATTTAATGAGTGGACTGATGAATCACGTACATTATTAAAACAATTTGAAAGAAGTATTGGAGGAATCACAGAAAATGTAAACGATTGTTTTGTAAATGAGGTATCTGAAATAGGCGATGCTATCTCTGATTTTATAATAATTTCTGGATTTGATGGACATTTGCAAATACAAAGAGAACATCGTGTTTACAGATATTTTATACCTGTATATAAGGTTGGCGATTCCATTCCTATAAATTATAATTTAGGTGCAAGGGATATATTAGAATATATCGCTTATAAAATTGAGCTGAAGCATTTCCCTAATAGTCCACAATCACCACAATTGCCATATAAATCAATTGATTTAATTTTTGATAAATATGGATTATCGAATATATCAGACGATATTAGATTATGTATTGCAGAACGCTGCTTGTATAATGATACACCTATTCATTTTCTATTATATATCTTATTAAGTAGTGATGAATTTAAGAGATTTATTAACACTTCTAGCTATAAAGAAATTTATAATTATTTATTATTCTCAAGTACAATAACTAGAGACGGTCATAGTGAATCTTTAATTAGTAAAACTCAAAGACGTTTAAAACAATTTTCAAATGAGTTGTTGATGCAATATAGAAGTTTTAATGAGATTGGAAAATGGATTTTAAAAGTAAATGATTTTGTTGAGCGCAAATTATCTGGAAGATTTATATTTTCGGATATGTATAAAATGGGAGATGATGAATTTAACAAATTTATTAATTCTGTAATTTACTTCATTGGTATTCCATTAGTAATGAATTCAAATGAAAAGTATATTTCAATACAGTTTAATGAAATTGATGCGTCACAGTTCATTCAATTTTATATTATGCAGAATTTTATTAGTTTTGCAAAATCCAAAACGAAATCGTGTCCTATATATAATTTTTGTAAAGAAAATTGTGGAAGATGTAATGAAAATTGCTTAGAAAATCTACATATGTCTATTAAGATAAATAAGAACTGTTATCTTAATAGATTTTTAGAATCATATGGATTATCTGATTGTGAGTTTAATTATAGATGAGGCAAGTAAACCTTACCGAAATCTATTTGCCATATTTTGAGGTTGTCAACCTCTGGTGACGAACAAAATGGCACTTTTAATAAATCATTGCTCCAGCCAATTTTAAGGATGGAATCAATTAAAAGTGCTATAAAAGAATTTAATAGATATTTTAAAAGTAATCAATGAGCGGGCAAACGAGGAAAAATTTAGAAAATATAATTAATTATCAAAGGGGATTTTACCATGAATGCTTTACCTGATTATATGCTGATTGAGTTTTTTAACTGGATCAAAACAAGCGGGAATGCAAATATAAATATAGAATTTGTTCGTGAGTGCGTGATGAGGGATAAGCATACATATAGCGCAATGGATGATTTGACTCCATACGCCAAAGAGTTTATTGACAAGATGAGTTTAGATATTGAGGCATGGGAATTAGTAGAAAATATGCGTGCTTATTTAACTTATCGTTATGTGGATGAGAATTCAATAAAAATAGTAGAAAACTCATTGTGGCAAGAGACTTTGAATAAAAATATTGATTCAAGATGCGAAAATAATGTCAAAGGGAATATACCAATGCATGTAATGCATATGATGGTAGCTGTTCCTGATTCATTGCATACAGAAATAGAGTTTTTAGAATGGTTATTGAAACAAAATTTAAGTGTAGATGATATATATAAAATGCCTATGTGTGTATTTGAGCAATTAGCGAAGAACTTTATAATCGAAAACGATGGTACAATTAATAATGATTTGTTAAAATGCTTACTCCATGAATTTAAGGAGGAAAATCCCAGAAAATTTCTTGGAAAGTTAAAAAAATATATATCTATAAATAGATTTGGGAAGGATACGGAAAAATATAAAAGTATTGCAGAGTTATTTGGCAGATACTATGATAATAGTATTATGAAGTGTTTCTTTCTTCCGTTGGCACAAGATAAAATGTTTGAGAATTTCATTAATGAGTCATGGAAAGATTTGAATGCGCTATCAAGAAATTACTTAGATATATACTACAGCGATAAAGAATTATCGTCATCAGGATATGATATTAAGAATAAGTTTCATTCATTAGAGATTCCTGAGGATGCTTTACCTTGTCTAGTTTTGTGGGTCAATTCCCTCGAAAATGCAAAGTATGTGGAATTAAGAGGTTTGGAATATAATGAAATATTCCATCTAATGCAATCTATTGTACAGTATATAAAAGTTGAGAATACATTTGATGTAGTTTATTCAAAAGCAACGATAAAGGCGGAGGAGTTGCGAAGAGAACATAAAAATATTACGATAATTAAGCAAAATTTTAAAGTTTCTAATTCTGAAATACAAAATTCTCAACTCGGAACCTTTGATAGTAAATTAAGTAATTCGGATGATATTATAAAATAAGGAGAGAAGCTTATGAATAATGATGTTTTTTTTATTTCTAGTCAAATAATGAAATGGTTCAAGCAAAGCAATTCCTCAGTTGGGGATATAATGACTCCTAACCATTTGCTTTCATTATCTTGTAGAACACCCATATGGAATATGCAACAAAAAAGAGCTATTCCTGATGCGATTAAGTACCTAATTGGACAAGGTTATATAACAGAAAACGAAAATAACATTATTAAACTTACAGAGAAAGGATATAATAAAATCCATAGAGAAAGTTATTCAGAAATTATCGAAAATTTATTGGAAAAGTATCAATCGGGTGATGTTTCTAATACTACAATAATGCATCAGACAAATTATAACATAAAAGGTTCTTCTATAGTTGGCTCTCAGGTTGGAACAGTAAATAGTCAACTTAATTTCAATCAAAGCGATTTGTCTGATGAAATAAGTCAGGCTATTTTAAAAATTAAAGAAATAGCAGAATTGTCAGAAGAAAATAAAAAAATAATTATTGAATTACTGCAGCAAATTGATGTTGCAGTAAAATCAGATAATAAAGATGTACAAACAGAAGCAAAATTTACATTGAAAGGAATACTTAAAGGAATTGGTAATACCAGCGTTAAAGTAATCAGTGTATTGTCCGGTTTAGTAAATTTAGCGAAATTTTTTGGCTTCCAAACGCCATGACGTCTATGAATTTGATTGGTTAATTTATTGAAATCCAATTATTGTATTACTTATTTGAATAAAGTCGTAAAATCGAGCAAAATTAATGTCATCTATTTCATAGTCACAAGACAGAGTTGAAAGGTAGGTGAATGATATGAATATTCGTAACAGAGAAGTCGAAAATATCTATCATTCACATTGCTTTGTGTTCTAACTTCTTTTGTGAATAATGAATTTAAGTGTTTTCGATTTTTCGGGAACACTTTTATATTTGTGAAATGAGGAGTTTTATGGGCACAAAAAATACTGAGATCATAGCGATACGGACAAGTGAATATTTATCAGAAAATCTTGCTTTGCAGATTTCTAATTCTCTTTGGGAGCAACCTGACATTGCAGAATTGAGAAGTATGCTTTATTTTTTCAAGTCAGAAACGGATTACTTTAATGTGATAGCACAAAGCAGTTCAGACGATTTTGTGGGACGACTATGTTGTAAACAAAATATTGATGACCCTACACTTTGGTATTATGGTGATCTGTTTGTTGTGGAAAACCACCGTCGCAAGCATATTGCGGAGAAAATGATTACAACAGCCTTTGATGTACTGAAAGACAAGGGCTGTAAAACTGTACGAACTTATGTGGCTCCACAAAACACATCGTCACTTGAGTTGCAGAAAAAGCTTGGCTTTACTGAAAAACCATATCAGACGTTTAATGATCTGATAAATAATGGTGACCTGATGTTTGAAAAGCAGTTTGGACAAATTTACAACGCTGTGACTGTACGAGAAAAACTTGATGTAAAGATAGTAGCCAATCTTTACAACAGAAATTTGAAGGCTTTACACGGTGATAAAATATCCTATGACGAGTGGTGTAAGTCGATTTTGAATAATGATACAGATGAGGAAAATTTTCTGATATGTCGAGGACTTATGCCTGTTGCCTGGCTGAAAATCAACGGACTAGAAAACGCTGAAGTTGGTTATATTTCAATGCTTGCCGTTGAGCCAAAATATCAGTATTATGGCGTTGGAACATTTGCGGTCGAGTTTGCTAATAGCTTTTTGCATGACAAAGGTAAAAGATTTGTTCGAGTGCAGACCACTGCTGATAATTTATCTGCTATAAGGTTGTATAAAAAATGTGGTTTTGTTGAAGTTAGCAAAACACAAGATGTTTGTGGTGATGAAACTGAATTATGCAAAGTCATGTTTGAAAAGCATATTTAATTATAATGGTTTTAAAAGAATCCTCTCCAAAGCATTCACTTTGGAGGGGACAACTATATACTTTTCTGCGGCTTTTTAACGTCCATCATGACTTCTTTAAGACATAACTATCATTATAATAAGTTGCCTTGCCAAAAATCTTTTCCATCTTCTTTTATATACCTATATCAACGAACTGCATATATCGTAATATTATTATGAAGTTTTAATCATATTTTTAAACTATTGACGACTATTAAATGGAATTGTTTCACCTATAAAAAAAACAGACCCCTATTTAAAACAGGGGTCTGATAAATTTAGCATTTTTCTTTCTTTTTGAACTTTGTCAGATTGATTATCAAAGCAAAAAGTGCCATAAAAAGAACTGCCACTATGAGAGTAACTGTCGATAATTTAATAAGGCTGTCAGTTAAGCCATACATGGATCTTGTGAGTGCATTATACACAGTGTCATTATGTATCGCAAGCCCGTCATAATATTTTGTACCCTTTAGGATAGTACACGGAACAAGAATGAGCATTGAGGAACAGAAAAGTGAAGTGCCTACCCAATAAAGCAAACCGCCTATATGCTTTCTGTTTACTGCTGCCATAACGCCTATAAATATAACAGCCGTTGCAATAAGAGCTATCCTTATTTTTCTCGCAAGCACAAGCAGATCTTTAAGCTTTGTGGAAATGCCATTAGGTTTATTTATATGGCTCAAAAGCATAACGTCAAGGTCGGATTCAATTGTCTGCTCCACATTTTTTATTGTCTTCTGCTTTATGTCTTCAAGTTCCTGAGTATATTTAACGCCTTCTTTTTCAGCCCATTTTGTATAATCGTCTGAGATATTCTTTTCAAGAAGCGTAAAGTCTGCCTTAAACTCAGGAAGTTCGCTCTTTTTGCCAAGAATATAACTGAAAGTATCTTCAACATAGCAATAAATAGCGTTTGATACATCAGTTTTGTTAATCGACTTCTTCAGGGTATCAGCTTCAACACCAGTGTAGGCATATTGTTGTTCACAATATGTCTGTATCTCCTGGAAAGCCGTGTCCTCGATTTTTATCTTGTGCATACTGTTCGTATAGGTTGTCGGTTCAAAGAAAATATTGTCTGCCGCAAACAGAAGTGACAGCGCAAGGAATATAAACGCCAAAAACAGCGAGATTATCAGATTAGGCAGGTAGTTGTATAGCTTTTTGTTTTTCACAGATCTTACCCTCCTAATTCTTATATTCTTTGCTTACGACTTTGCAGATAACATATAGCCTCTGATCTGAAAGACCCATATAGCCATTGTTCCAGCAAGTGTAGAGTATCAGATCATCTACAGGTGGATCTGCGGTCACGTCATAATACAAAAGGGAAGTATCTGTGTCTGGAAGTACCTTAGTTTCTGTGACCTCATAAGTAAATTTGCCATAATCTGTTTTTAATATCACCTGATCACCCACTAGAATATTAGGTAAATATCTGAAATAAGTGTGGTTATGTGCCGCAAGGACAACTCTGCCTGTAGCACCTATATATGCAGAATAGTTAGATTGCACAACCCCTTTTGCTAGGAGATCATCAGAGTCTCCCCAGTAAACAGGCTCTTTGTCAATGCCTGCCTTATCATTCTTTACGGTCAGCTCGGCATATTTGTCGCCGTAATACGGATAGATTATCTCATGCTGTTCCGTCTTTTTATCAGAATCTGGCACTGTGACTTTTGTTAATCCCTTCATAGGCAGTGCGTCTGCATTTCTGTATTTATTATCCTCTGATGGGTTTTTCAAATGAGCGTTCTCATTGAACGCTATTGCTGCATATCCTTGCAGCTCTATGAATTTTTTATAACTTACCAGCGTCATGATAGACAAACAAAGAGCTAAAACTAAAAGAGGCGTCAAGACCATTACAGCCACTGACGTCCTCTTATTTTTTTTCAGTTTGTTTGCGTCAGACGAGGAAGCCTTATCCTCTTTCCTGACCATATCTTAGCACTCTTTGTTCTTCTTAACAGCTACTGTAATACCAAATGCACTAAGAGCAAGTGTAAGAACCGCAACAACCTGAACAGCTGTCATGCTGTTTGCACCAGTATTAAGTGAACCGTTACCTGTGTTTGTTCCAATGTTTGTATTGCCATCTGAATCAACAACCTGAACGTTCCAATCCTTGCTTGTAAGCTCGTCTACCTTGATAGTAACACCAAAGTGTTTACCTGTAGCTACGCAAGCATCAGCAATAGCCTTTCTGCTATCCTCGCCCATTTCCTTAAACACCTGTCTAAGCTGATCGTTTGTTAGTGAAGCAAGATCTGTTCCTGCACCAAAAAGCTTGTCAGCAACAGGCTGAACATATGTAGCACCACAATCAGAGAGAGCCTTTACCATGTAATCATAGTCAGCAGAGCTGAACTTTGAAGCGTGGGAATCAAGGTAGTTCTTAAGCTCTGATACATGGTTAGAAGGAACACCTGCTGATTTAGCTGCAGAAACAACATCGGCAGAAGAAGCTGCTGATGCGCTTACAACCATTGTTGAAGCAATGATGAACGCAGTAACAGAAGCCGAAATTGACTTAAATATCTTTTTCATAACACCTATCACCTTTCGTAATATTTTCTTATAACAATATTATACACTATTAAAATTCGATTGTCAATATTTTTATTGGTATTTTTTTCAGAAAAAAGCAAATATTTTTACGATAATTTGAAATAGTTATGTATAAGTACGTATATGCGCTATTTCATGTAATTGTATATTGCCGGAAAACGCAAAAGATTCTCAGCATTCTCAAATAAAAGACTTATAACATTACTGTTTTGGTGCTTTTATGATTTTGTCAAAGCTGATCTCAAAGCATTTAGATATAATTTCTACATTAATTATTATAATTATACGCCTTGACACGATATCATGCCATGGTGTATAATTTTTGTGTATTATATAATTGATGTAATGTACAAGGAGGATATATGAAAAATTATCTCAATGAAAGCCTTTCTGCTCAGGAAAGAGCTGAAGCACTTGTAAATGAAATGACCGTAGAGGAGGCGGCTTCACAGCTTAGATATGACGCTCCTGCTGTTGAGCGGCTTGGCATTCCTGCCTATAACTGGTGGAATGAGGGTATCCATGGGCTTGCACGAAGCGGTGTTGCCACCATGTTTCCACAGGCAATAGGTCTTGCGGCTATGTTTGACACCGACCTTGTGTTCAAAGCGGCAGACATAACCTCCACAGAAGCTCGTGCCAAGTATAATGAGTATTCAAAGCGTGATGACAGGGATATATACAAAGGCCTTACCCTTTGGGCACCTAATATAAATATTTTCAGAGATCCACGCTGGGGCAGAGGTCATGAGACTTACGGTGAAGACCCTTATCTTACCGCAGAGTGCGGCAAGGCATATGTAAAAGGCTTGCAGGGCAGTGGCAAGGTACTGAAAACTGCCGCTTGTGCAAAGCATTTTGCAGTACATAGCGGACCTGAGGCTGTTCGCCATGAATTTAATGCGGAGGTTAATTGGAAAGACCTTGAAGAGACCTATCTTTACGCCTTTGAGGAGCTTGTGAAAAAAGCAAAGGTCGAGGGTGTAATGGGTGCGTATAATCGTGTGAATGGCGAGCCGTCATGTGCTAGTGAGTTTCTAATGGGCAAGCTCGACAAATGGGGTTTTGATGGCTATTTTGTTTCTGATTGCTGGGCAATAAGGGATTTCCACGAACACCATATGGTGACGTCTTCTCCTGTAGAGTCGGCCGCAATGGCACTTAAAGCAGGTTGTAATGTGAACTGCGGTTGTACATATGTACACCTGCTTTCTGCGCTTGACAAGGGGCTTGTGACAGAAGATGAAATCCGGGCTTCCTGTGTTGCTCTTATGAGAACTCGCATAAGACTTGGCATGTTTGACAAGTCAACGGAATATGACAACATACCATACAGCGTTGTTTCTTGCCCTGAGCATAAAGCAGTATCCTACCAGTGTGCAGTGAAGTCCATGGTGTTGCTCAAGAACAAGGGTATTCTTCCGCTTGACAAAAAATCAATATCAATTATCGCTGTAATAGGTCCAAATGCGGACAGCAGAGCGGCTCTCGAGGGCAATTATAACGGCACAGCCGACAGGTATGTTACTTTCCTTGAGGGTATCGAGGACGCATTTGATGGCAGGGTGCTTTATGCTGAAGGCTGTCACTTGTATAAGGACAGAGTATCGGGTCTTGCACAGGCAGGAGATAGATACGCCGAAGCTGAGGCGGCAGCGGCAAATTCTGATGTTGTGATACTTTGCGTTGGTCTTGACGCCACTATTGAGGGCGAGGAGGGCGACACAGGTAATGAGTTTTCATCAGGTGACAAGAACGATCTAAGACTTCCTGAAAGTCAGCGTGAGCTTATAAAGCGTGTCGCAAAGATCGGCAAGCCTATGATAGTGGTATGTGCGGCAGGAAGCTCAATAAATATCGAGCATGATTGTGACGCTCTTATTCACGCATGGTATCCGGGTTCAGAGGGCGGCAAGGCTATTGCGGATATTATTTTTGGTAAAGTGTCGCCATCTGGAAAACTGCCTGTTACATTCTATAATAGTGCCGACAAGCTGCCTTGCTTTACTGATTATGCTATGTCTGATAGAACATATAGGTACACGAGAGATAACATTCTTTATCCATTCGGCTATGGTCTTACTTATGGAGATGTTGTTGTTACATCGCTTAGTTATGACGATGGCAAAGTCAATGTAGAGGTAGAAAATAATGGTGCCGATACATGTGATGTTATCGAACTTTACATTAAATCACATTGTGATAATGCTCCGGCTTATCCTGTGCTGTGTGGCTTCAAGAGGATTTTTGTCAAAAAAGGTGAAAAGCTTGATGTTGAAATCGAAGTACCTGACAAAGCTTTCACAACAGTGTCAGATATCGGCGAGAGAAAACAGTTTGCAAAGGAATTCACCCTCTATGTTGGTACGCATCAGCCTGATGAACTTAGTTGTCAGCTTAGTGGTACAAACTGTATGAGTATCGAGATAGAACGATAATGAAAAGAGATCTTACAAACGGCAGTATCATAAGCTTGCTTTTTGCTTTTTCAAGCCCGATGATACTGTGAAATCTGCTCCAGCAGGTGTATAACATTGCCGACACATTTATTGTTTGTAGATTTCTTGGCTAAAACGCTCTTGCAGCTGTGGGCAGCACATACGCCCTCACGACTTTTCTTTATTCGATCATAATAGGTCTGTGCATGAGCTGTGGCTCGCTTGTTTCTTATTGTTTCGGTGAAAGGAATGAACGCCGCCTGAAAGGCTGTCTGAACATATCATTTCTGATGATAGGCTCTGTTACTTTGGTGGCAGAGCCTATCACATTGTGCTTTTCCGATGAGATTTTGAAACTTTTGCATACTCCAATGAAAATAATGTTGTTGACATCTGATTATGTTAGAATTATCCTGTCAGGTGTGGGATTTTGCTTTTACACTCTTGCCAAAGAACCTCTTTTGCGACTATCCTTCAAGAAAAAAATCTTGGAAGGATTGCAGCTTTGGTGAAGTGGTGCGAATGTCGAACGCTGCCTCAGTTCAGCAATCTGTCATGAATTTCGGCATACTTATGATACAAGGACTGGTAAATAGTTTTGGAACGAATGTAATGGCGGCTTTTACAGTAGCCGTTCATAATTGTTAAATTAAGCTGTCAGCTTATATGATTTTCCAACAAATACTCGGCTGATTTAGTTTATCTTATTGTATGTTATAACAAAAAACCATTTTTTTGTTGAAATACAAAAAAACGTATCGTTTAAAGTTGACTTTTTGAATAGAATGTGATAAAATTATTATTGTACGGTTTATTTTTTTGGGAAAATAACGAAAATATCAACAACAGGGTGAATAATTCAAATGAAAAAAAATTACACTATCAAGGATCTTCTGGTACTTCTTCTCGGAAAGGTTTGGTATATCGTTGTCGCTTCAATAGTGTGTGCGATATTGGCCCTTTTCGTATCAAAATTTGTTATGAGTAAGCAGTATCAGTCACACGTTTCAATGTATGTTAAAAGTGCTGATAATCAGTCAACGGGTCAGGATAAGACTAATGTTGACTTACAGGATATTAACGCTTCAAAGTCATTGGTACAGACCTACATTGTTATACTTACTGATGACCCAGTAATGAACGAGGTAAGCGATAAGCTTCTTGAGATGTATACTCCTGAACAGCTTGCTCCTTATTTCACTGTAACGAGCGGCAGGGTTTCAAATGACGGCCTGAGAAATGCTTATAGCATGACCGCTGTAAATCAGACAGAGGTACTTCAGATAACTGCCACAACAACCAATGCAAAGCTTTCTTCTGACCTTTGTAACATCATGGCTGACGTCGCTCCGAGCTTTCTTATAAGAGTTATCGGTGCAGGCTCAGTTGAAAAGATAGGTGATGCTGAGGTTTACAATACACCTGTTTCTCCTAACACCACTAAAAATGTTGCCCTTGGCTTTGTTGGTGGCTTGATGGTGGCTGTTCTAGTGATACTTGTTATCGACTTCTTCGACAACACTGTAAAGAATTCTGATGAGCTTGGCGACATTTATCAGAAGCCTATCGTTGGTGAGATAATGAATATTGGCGGAAAGACTTCTAAAAAGGATGAAGGTTCTTCTGCTGACAGAAAAAAACAGCTTCTGTTCAATAATAAGGATATACCGTTTAATATTGTAGAGAACTACAAAACAATGCGTACAAATCTTATGTTTACACTTTCTACAACACGAAATAAGATAGTTGTCGTTTCTAGCCCTAATCCAAGTGAGGGTAAGTCTGTAACAGTTGCAAACCTTGCAGCTTCAATGGCTGAAACAGAAAATAAGGTACTTCTTATTGACGCTGATATGAGAAAACCTGTTCAGCACAGAAACTTCAAGTTAAAAAACAATGTTGGACTTTCAACAATACTGAGTGGTGAAAGCACATTTGATAAGTGTGTGCATGAAACCAAGAATGGCAATTTTGCTGTTCTTACATCGGGCGTTTTGCCTCCAAACCCGTCAGAGCTTCTTGCTTCTGAGAAAATGCGTGAATTGCTTGAATATGTTCAGCATAAGTATGATTATGTTATTGTCGACGGAACCCCGCTGCTTCCTGTAACTGACGTAATGAGCCTTGCAGACGAGGTCGCAGGCGTTCTTCTCATTGCAAGATATGGCAGAACTACATATCAGGAGATAGAGGAGTCTATGAAGAAGCTTGAGATAGGCGATTGTAATCTGCTTGGTTTCGTTCTTAATGATATTTCCGCAAAGAATGGTTCTCATTACGGATACAAGTATAACTACAAGTATAAATATGACTACAGCTATAAATACGGTGGGAAGGATGCTTCTGCCGAAAGTTAAATGACATGGAGATGTTAGATTGACTACCGATTATCACAGCCACATACTGCCGAATATTGATGACGGCTCTGACAGCATCAAAACATCACTTAAAATGATAAAAATGATGAAACAGCAGGGCATAGGTATAATTGTGGCAACACCGCATTTTTATATGCACAGGGAAGCTTCTTTAGACAGTTATCTTTTCAAACGGCAAAATGCTTATGAGAAGCTCATGGCGGCTGACCCTGCCGTGAAGGATATACATATTGGTGCTGAGGTGGCTATAGAAAAAGGCATCAGCGTATTAGGAGAACTTGAAAAGCTGTGTATCAGCGGAACACGACTTATTCTTCTTGAACCACCATTCACTCAGTATAACAGTTGGATCGTCGAGGAGATAGACGAGATAGCAAATTCTCGAAGGCTTATTCCGATAATCGCCCATGTACATAGATATATGGGCGTTTATTCAAAGTCAGATCTGAAAAGTCTGATGTCTGTGGATGCAGTTTTTCAGATAAATGCAGAAGCTTTTGAGCATTTTTCCACAAGACGTTTTGTTAATAAGCTTATTTCAAGTGGCAGAGATTTTGTCTTTGGAAGCGATGCTCATGATCTTGATGATAGAAAACCTAATTTTGATCTTATAGCTAAAAGATCTGGAAGTGAAAATATAAGACGTTCTGATAAAGTACTCATGTCTGCTATGTCTGACGAAGAAAGAATGTTTGCTTTTTAAGTATAGAAAAAATATTGATGATATTATAAATAGCCTGCACTGTGCCATTGAGGGGTGGCCATGGTGTGATCTTATTCATTGCTTTAATTGAGCGGAGGTATGTTTTATTTATGGAGAAAACAAGTGAAAACACAGTTCAGGTGTGGAAAAACAAAAAGATAAAGCATTGGATGCTTATTGCATTCTTTCTGTGTTTCTATGATATTGTTGCCGTAAATCTATCCTACATTTTCGGACTTTTCATCAGATTTGACCTTACTTTTTCTGCAATACCAAAGGAGTATATGCTTGCCTATGTAAAGTTTGCTCCAATATATACAGCTTTCTGTGTTGTGGTGTTTTTTGTGTTCAAGCTTTATAATAGTTTGTGGAGATTTGCTAGCATTGGCGAACTGTCAAGGATATTTTTGGCCTCGATAGTTACTACCATATTCCAGGCTGTGGGTATAACATTACTCTTCATGAGAATGCCTGTGGCTTACTATATAGTAGGAGCGGGAACTCAGTTCGTGCTTATAACAGCAGTGCGTTTTGCCTATAGATATGTCACCCTTTTAAGAGCAAAACAGGTAACAAATCAGGTGGCAGTGCATAATGCAATGGTTATTGGTGCAGGTGCTTCGGGTCAGATGATCCTTAAAGAGCTTACGATGTCAGAACGTGCAAATGCAAGACCACTCTGCATAATCGATGATAACCCAAATAAGTGGGGAAGAAATATCGGAGGAGTTCCTATCGTTGGTGGCCGTGATTGCATTATGGAAAGCGTCAAAAAGTATAATATTGATCAGATCCTTTTTGCAATTCCAACTGCATCACCTGAGAACAAAAGGGATATCCTTAATATTTGTAAGGAAACAGGCTGTGAGATGAAACAGCTTCCGGGCGTTTATCAGATAACAAATGGTGAGGTGCTTCTCAGCAAGATGAAGCCTGTTGCGGTCGAGGATCTGCTTGGAAGAGAGCCTATCAGAGTAAACATGGACGAGATATTCCAGCACCTTAAGGGTAAGACCATATTGGTAACAGGTGGCGGTGGCTCTATCGGAAGCGAGCTTTGCCGACAGATAGCAGGTCATGAGCCTAAACAGCTTATCATATTTGACATTTATGAAAACAATGCTTATGAAATAGAGCAGGAGCTTAAACGTAAATATGGCAGTAAACTCAATCTTGTGACGCTTATCGGCTCTGTTCGTGACAGCAGACGTATCAATGACGTTTTTGAAAAATACAAGCCTGATATCGTTTATCACGCTGCAGCACATAAGCACGTTCCGCTTATGGAAACAAGCCCTAATGAGGCTATCAAAAACAATGTTGTTGGTACATACAAGACAGCCTATGCCGCTTTGAAGCATGGCACAAAGAGGTTTGTGCTTATAAGCACTGATAAGGCTGTAAACCCTACTAATATTATGGGTGCAAGTAAAAGACTCTGCGAAATGGTCATCCAGAGCATGGACGCTATCAGCAAGGCAGGCAGAACTGATCTTCTACCTATGCTCCATGCACACGTTGATGAAATGACAGACGGTATGCTTGAGAACGATCCGATGGACGAGATAGCTGTTGATAATATAGAGAGCAGTGAAGCGATTAAGATCGAAAGCGTTGGCAATAAGGACAGAAATGGCACACAGTTTGTTGCAGTTCGTTTTGGAAACGTTCTTGGAAGCAACGGCTCTGTAATCCCACTGTTCAAAAAGCAGATAGAAGCAGGCGGTCCTGTTACTGTTACTCACCCTGATATCATAAGATATTTCATGACTATACCTGAGGCTGTGAGCCTTGTTCTTCAGGCAGGCACATATGCATGGGGCGGCGAGATATTTGTCCTTGATATGGGTGCGCCTGTGAAGATAGACACACTTGCGAGAAATCTTATCAGACTTTCAGGATATAAGCCTGATGTAGATATTAAAATAGTTTACTCGGGTCTGCGTCCTGGCGAAAAGCTTTTTGAGGAGAAGCTTATGGCAGAGGAGGGCATGATGAAAACGGATAATGAGCTTATCCATATCGGAAAGCCTATACCGTTTGACACAGAAACGTTCCTTGGTCAGCTTGGAGAGCTTGCTCGTGCAAGCTATAACAATGACGAAAATATCGTTGAAATGGTCGAAAAGATCGTTCCAACATTCAGTCCTGTAGGTGATAAACCAACAGGCAATGAAAAATATGGCAGAAACGATGTTGCAGTTTCTGCGGCAAAATAATAAAAGATCCATATTTCAGCACTGCGGGGTTTTCTGCGGTGCTGTTTTTATGCCTAAAATTTCACACTTTTTCTTGATGCCACTTGAAAAAAGGCTGTTTATGTGGTATAATAAATAATGAATGTAAATTTGCGTAAAGGACTATTTCTATATGAAAAAATGGAGAATAAACAGACCTGACCCTGTGAAAACTGCAGAGTTTATGAACAAGTGTGACTTGAAAAGCCTTACCCTAGACGTTATGACTTCAAGGGGTTTCACTGACTTTGACAGCCTTGCTGATTTTTTTAAAGGCGAAGAACTTAGTGATCCTTTTCTTATAAAGGATATGGCTATAGCCGCCGAGGTGATAAACAAGGCGGTTGATCAGTATGACCTTATTTGTATTTACGGTGATTATGACTGCGATGGAGTTACGTCCACCACTATACTTTACAACTATCTTGAAAGCATGGGCGCAAACATTATGTACTATATTCCTGAGCGTGAGGCTGGATATGGCATGAACATGGAAGCTATTGAAATGCTTGCAGAAAAGGGTGTTAAGCTTATCGTCACTGTGGATAACGGCATTTCTGCGGTTGAGGAAGCTGATCGTATTGCTGAACTTGATATGGAACTTGTTATCACAGATCACCACCAGCCGCCTGAGAAGCTTCCGAGGGCAAGGGCTATCGTTAATCCGCATCGTGCAGATTGTCCTTCTTCATACAAAGACCTTGCAGGAGTTGGTGTAGCTTTCAAGCTTTGTGCTGCACTTGACGGCGGCAGTTATGACACTGTTATGGAACAGTATGCTGACATTTGTGCTATCGGTACAGTTGCGGACGTTGTGCCACTCACAGGGGAAAATAGAACTATTGTCAAGCGTGGTCTTGAATATCTTGCAAACACCGAAATATTGGGACTAAACTATCTTATAGATAAAGCAAAGCTTGATAGAAATGCTCTTGATTCAACAGGCATTGCTTTTAGGATTGCCCCTGTTATAAACGCTTCGGGCAGATTTGGCTCACCACTTACAGCGGTAAAAACACTTCTCAGCGAAGATCCGGAGGACGCTGAAAATTATGTTGACACTCTTTTAAATCTTAACGCTCAGCGCAAGCAGACGGAAACAGAGATAATGACAGAAATAGTAAACCATATAAATGCTCACCCTGAAACTCTTGACCATAGAGTGCTTGTGCTTTCAGGCAAGGGCTGGCACCACGGAGTTATTGGCATTGTTTCTTCACGCATTTTGGAATTTTACGGAAAGCCGAATGTTATAATCTCAATTGATGATGATGGAAACGCACGAGGCTCTGCGAGAAGCGTAAAGGGCTTCAATATATTCAAGTGTTTTCAGCATTGCGGAGAGCTGCTTGATAAATTTGGTGGACATGAGTGTGCAGGAGGTCTGTCGCTGAAGGCTGAGAACATTGAAAAGTTCACTCAAATGGTGTATGAATACAGCGATCCTATGGAGAAATTCCCTAGCGTTGAGCTTATAGCGGATAAGCTTCTTATGCCGCAGGATATCAACCTTGATAATGTAAAGGGTCTTGCCGCAATGGAGCCTTTTGGTGCAGAGAACCCTGTTCCAGTTTTTGCAATGCTTGGAGTAAGAGTAGATAAGATAATACCGCTGTCACAGGGCAAGCATACAAAGATCGAGTTCTCATACGGAAGCTATAGAGGACAGGCTCTTATTTTCTCCCTTGCACCTGAAAAAGCTTGTTTCGCAGTTGGCGATAAGCTTGATATGCTCGTGGAGCTTGGAATAAATGTGTTCAATAACCGTGAGTCTATATCCATAAGAGTTATCGACCATAGATTGAGTGGAGTAAAGCAGGAAAGATATTTTGCGGCAAAGGATTGTTATGAAAAGCTCATGCGCGGGGAACAGCTTCCTGCAAGTTTTATAAAAAAAATAATCCCGACAAGGCAGGAGCTTATCGGCGTATATAAATACATAAGTGCAGTTAAGAATATTACGTTGGATAATCTTTTCATGAAAATATCAGGCGACAGCATGAATTATTGCAAACTGCATATTTGCGTTGATATTTTCCGTGATAAGGGTCTTATCGAGTTCAGACCCGCAACTATGAAAATAAGCTACGTTGTGCCGAAACAAAAGGTAAATCTTGAGGACTCTGAAACTCTTGTTAAGCTGAATGAAATGCTTGGAAAGGCAGGTAACTAAAATGTCAGATAAAGAGAATATTTTGCTTGATCCTGCTGAAATGGATAAGATAGAAAATATGCCTGAGATAAAAACTGTCAGTGAAGAAGATCTTCCTGCCGAATCCGAGGTTAAAGAGCAGTTTGAAGAAAAGCCTGCTCCTACGGCTTCGCCTGACTATACCGACGCTGTGCCTGAAGCTTCAAAGCCTGAGCATATAGGTGAGAGGTCGGTGTGTTCCATTGATGCACTTATTCAGAAAATACTTGATGGCGAGAGGCAGTACGATCTGTCAAAAATCGTTTCCGCCTATGAACTTGCTGAAAAGTATCATCACAATCAGAAAAGAGAGTCTGGCGAGCCGTATATAACCCACCCGCTGTCTGTTGCATATATTCTTTTGGAGCTTGGCATGGATACTGATACTATTTGTGCAGCACTTCTTCATGACGTTGTAGAGGACACTCCATGCACTCTTGAAGAATTACAGAAGAATTTTGGCTCAGACGTTGCAATGCTTGTAAATGGCGTTACAAAGCTGAAAAAGGTAGAAACTTTCACCAAAGACGAGCAGAAAGCCGAGAATATCAGAAAAATACTCCTTGCAATGAGCGAGGATATCCGTGTTATTATCATAAAGCTTGCAGATAGACTTCACAATATGCGTACTCTTAATTATTGCAAAGATTCAAAACGCAGAACTATTGCCCATGAAACAATGAACATCTATGCACCGATAGCTCACCGCCTTGGAATACGCTCAATTAAAGATGAATTTGAAGATCTTGCTTTTTACTATCTTGATCCTTATGCTTATGCCGAGATAGACGAGCAAATGCAGCTCAGAAAGGGCAGCCGTGAACAGCTTGTTGAAAACATCAAGCACAAGATACATGACAGGCTTGAAAAGGATTTTGACCCTGTTCCCCTTATAGAGGGCCGAGTTAAAAGCAATTATGGTATCTATAAAAAGGTATATCGTGACGGCAAGGAGATAGACCAGATATATGATCGCTATGCCGTAAGAATTATCGTTAATACAGTTACCGAGTGCTATAACGTACTTGGTATAATCCACGATATGTTCAGACCTATCCCAAATAGATTTAAGGATTATATTTCCACGCCTAAGGCTAATATGTATCAATCTCTTCACACAACTGTTATCGGCAGAGAGGGAATACCTTTCGAGGTTCAGATAAGAACATGGGAAATGCACAGAACGGCTGAATATGGTATCGCCGCCCACTGGAAATATAAAGAGGGCGTAAGGGGTAGCTCAAAGGACGATCAGCGCCTTGCATGGATAAGACAGATAATCGAGTCACAGCAGGAGTCAAACGACGTTGAGGAGATAGTAAGGGCTATCAAAAATGACCTTGCCCCTGAGGACGTTTTTGCTTTCACTCCAAAGGGCGATATGATAACACTGCCTGTTGGCTCAACTGTTATCGACTTTGCTTACGCTATCCACACACAGGTGGGTCATAAGATGTGCGGCGCAAAGGTAGACAAGAAAATGGTGTCTTATGATTATCAGATAAAAACAGGCGAGATAATCGAGATACTTACCACCAACGTTGAAGGTCATGGCCCAAGCCGTTCATGGCTTAATATCTGCAAGACCAATGAAGCCAAATCCAAGATACGTTCATGGTTCAAAAAGGAAAGACGAGAGGAAAATATCTTTGAGGGCAGAAATGCTCTCGAAAGAGAGTTCCGCAGAAATAATATAAGGGTGCCTGAGGAAGAACTTGAGGACTTTCTCAAAATGGATATGCACAGACACAGTTGTGATACTCTTGATGATTTCTTTGCAGCCATAGGTTACGGTGGTGTTCAGCTTTCAAAGGTGATGCAAAGGCTGAAATCTGAGTATAATAAGAAATATGGTGAAAAGGCTCAGCCTGATACTTCTGACCTTGAAAATAAGATAAAGACTTCCAAAAATTCCACTGGTGTTATCGTTGACGGCATCGACAACTGCGCTATCAAGTTTGCACAGTGCTGTAATCCGCTTCCAGGTGACGAAATAGTCGGCTTTATCACGAGAGGTCACGGCATATCCGTGCATAAAAAGGATTGCGTGAACTATCTTTCGCAGAAAGATGATCCTGAAAATGCCGCACGTTGGATAAATGTTAAGTGGGAAAGTTCTGAAAAGCATACTGGCTATTTCAAGTGTACTTTGGATATTGTAGCAGTTGACAGAATAGGTCTGCTGGCAGACGTTTCGTCAGCGCTTGCAATGATCAATATTTTTATCTATGAGTCAACCTCAAGGGAACTGAAAAACGGCAATGCAATGCTTTCCGTAACTGTTAGCATTGCAGGAATGGAACAGCTCAACAATGTTATAAACAAGCTTCAGAAAATAAAGAACGTTATTTCTGTTGAAAGAAGCGGTAAATAAGAAAGGACAGATAATGAAAATATATAGACTCAAACCATTGAGTGTTTGTGAAACGAACAGTTATATTGTTGCAAGCGAAGAAAATAACTGCGTTCTTATCGATGCACCTGCCGACCCTGATTATATTCTCGGTGAGATAGAGAGTCACGGTCTTACGCTTAAAAAGATCTTTCTTACCCACGGTCATTTTGACCATATCGGTGCTGTGGCTGACCTTGTAGACAGGACAGGTTGCGAGGTGTATATCCACATTATGGATAAACCTAAGCTTACAGATGACGCAGGAATGCTTGCTAATCTTTTCAGAATAAGAGGACACAGAAATTACACAGGCAAGGTCAATGTGTTTACAGAGGACGATATACTAAAGCTTGACGAGCTTGAATTTGACGTGTTGGAAACGCCGGGACATACAAGCGGTTCTGTTTGTTTCATATGCGGCATGAATATGTTTTCTGGAGATACCCTATTTTCAAGAAGTGTTGGCAGAACTGATATGCCTGATGGAAGCAGCACAGCCCTTATGAAGTCGCTTATGAAAATAGCTGACCTTGGTGGAAATCTCACTGTTTACCCAGGCCACATGAATGTCACGACACTTGACGCTGAGAGAAAGTATAACCCATATCTCAGGCAGGCTGCGGAGGCTTTGAAATGACTCTGATATTCAGCGGCAACGATTATAAATATGAGCTTGAGGGAGTAATGAAGCTTTTTATCCCTGCAACGCTCTTTACCCACGTTTTTTCTGACAGCATAGATACAGAGGACGATTATGTGTTCGCTCAGAAAAAGGATAACGCTGACAATGTTTGTTTGAGCGTTAAGGTGAGATATGACGGCAAGACCTGCGAAAAAGAGGAGTTTGTGCATTTTGAAAGCGACATGGAACTTTCACTGTCAAGACTTCTTTTTAAGGCAATGAGCGAGATAACAGGCATTGTGCCGAAATGGGGCGTTATAACGGGAATAAGACCTGTGAAGCGTGTGAATGATATGCTCAGTGAGGGCATGAACAAGGCGGAGATATTTAAAGCCATGGAGAGCAGGTATCTTTGCAGCGAAGAAAAGTGCGATATTGCATACAAAACTGCTATAACCCAGAAGCCTGTCCTCGATGAGCTTGAAAAGGACAGCTTTAGTCTTTATGTGTCAGTGCCGTTTTGTCCCACAAGATGCTCCTACTGTTCTTTCGTTTCGCAATCTATTGAGGGCTGTATGAAGCTTATCCCTGAGTATGTAAACAAGCTGTGTGAGGAGATAGTTTATACTGCGAAGATAACGAAAAAGCTTGGTTTAAAGCTTGACACCGTATATTTTGGCGGCGGCACTCCTACCACGCTCACTGCTGCTCAGCTTGACAGAGTTATGAAGGTCATTGCAAACAGCTTTGATATGTCAACTGTCCGTGAATACACTGTTGAAGCGGGAAGACCTGACACCATAACTGAAGAAAAGCTGAAGGTGCTTAAAGCAAACGGCTGTGGCAGAGTATCTATAAATCCACAGACTTTGAATGACAGCGTTCTTGAGGCTATTGGCAGAAAGCACACAACTGCACAGTTTTTTGACAGCTTTGACCTTGCAAAAAAAGTTGGTTTTGGCTCTATAAATACCGATATAATCGCAGGTCTGCCAACAGACACAGTGGAGAGCTTTGAGAATACCATTGATAAGCTTATCGAGCTTGCTCCTGAGAATATCACTGTACACACACTTTCCATAAAGCGTGCGGCTAGGCTAAATCACAGCGGTGACAGGGAAGTGCTGAAAAATCCAGCCGATAAAATGGTAGAGTATGCCACAAAAAGACTTCTTGAAAGCGGCTATCTGCCTTATTATCTCTACAGACAGAAGAATATGCTTGAAAATCTTGAAAATATAGGCTGGACAAAGCGGGGTCACGAGAGTTTGTATAATATCTATATAATGGAAGAGGTTCAGACCATTCTTGCAATGGGTGCAGGTGGCTCGACAAAGCTTGTTGACAAAGAGGGCGGACGTTTGGAGCGTGTGTTCAATTACAAATTTCCGCTGGAATACAATAAGCATTTTGAGCTTATGCTTAAGCGAAAAAATGAGATAGAGGAATTTTATGCTAAAGAAAAATGAGATTATCAGGCTTGAAATAAGCGGTATGACAAATGAGGGCAACGGAGTAGGAAAGCACGAGGGCATTGCTGTTTTCGTGCCTTTTACTGTTATTGGCGACGTTATCGAATGCAGGATAGTCAAGGTCTGCAAAACGTATTGCTATGGCATTATCGAAAATATTGTAAGTGGTTCGGTTGAAAGAACGAAGAACGATTGCCCTGTTTATTCAAGGTGTGGCGGTTGTTGTTTTCGTCACATGAGCTATGAGGAAGAATGCCGTGTAAAAGAGCAGTTCATAAAGGATTCATTTGAGCGTATTGGTAAGCTTTATCCTGAATATGACAGCTTTGAGGGTTGTAAACAGCTTGTTGGCTATCGCAACAAGGCGCAGTACCCTGTAGCAGAGCAGGACGGCAGGGCAGTTTGCGGATTCTATTCAAGGCGTTCTCACCGTGTATGCGATCACACCGATTGTGCATTACAGCCTGCTGTATTCAAGGCAATAGCCGATGAAATAATGGCTTATGTGAACAAGCGTAAGATAAAGGCATACAACGAGGAAAAGGGAAGCGGTCTGCTCAGGCATATTTATCTCAGGCGTGGCGAACACTCAGGTGAGATAATGGTCTGTCTTGTTATAACTGACCTTAAAAAGCGTGGCGTATTTGATGTGCTTGTGGGTGAGCTTTGCAAAAAATATGCTGATGTAAAGAGTATAGTTTTCAATGAGAATTGCCGAAAGACCAACTGTATACTCGGACAGAAGCTTGTTACTGCGTATGGAAGCGACACGATACACGATACCATGTGCGGAAATGATATAGAGATATCACCGCTGTCATTTTATCAGGTAAATACAATTCAGGCGGAACGGCTTTATGAAATTGCCGCAGATTATGCTCAGCTGACAGGAAAGGAAACTCTTCTCGATCTTTACTGCGGTGCAGGAACCATTGGTTTGTCAATGAGCAAAAAGGTGAAAAAGCTCATAGGTGTTGAGATAATAGAGTCTGCAATAGACAATGCAAAACGAAATGCCGCAGCAAACAATGTCACAAATGCGGAATTTATATGTGGTGACGCAGGAAAGATAGCAGAGATACTTTACAGTCGTGGCGAGCGACCAGATGTGATAATAGCTGACCCTGCAAGAAAGGGCTGCACTAGGGACGCACTGGAGTACATGACAAAAATGTCCCCTGACAGGATAGTTATGATATCCTGCAATCACGCTACTGCTGCTAGGGACTGTGCTGTGCTGGAAGAGTTGGGGTATAAGACGGTTAAGGTCAAGGGCGTGGATCTGTTTGGTAGAACGGGGCATGTGGAGACGGTAGTACTGCTTTCCCACTACTGCTTTCCCACAAAAAGCCAGACGGACATATCAACGTAAAAGTTGAATTTGGCGAGGGTGAGGGAAAAGTTCCACTTGATAATATTGCTAAAAGAGCGGAAAGCTATAAGCCCAAAGAACGAGTGACCTACAAAATGATAAAGGAGTACATAGAAGCTAAATACAGCTTCTATGTACATACTGCATATATCGCAGAGGTAAAGAGAGATTTAGGCTTGCCAATGTATGATGCTCCTAATGTGGTAGAAGAATTGAAACAGCCGAGGAAGCATCCGACGGCAGAGAAAGTGGAAGCGATAAAGGATGCGTTGAAACATTTTGAGGTGATTTAATTGTAGCATGGAAGGGTTGCAAATGAGTATAGATAATGTAATTTCTATAATTATTAGTATATTAAGTTCTTCTGTAATAACGTTGATATTGTCCACATTTATTTTTCAACCAATGCAAGACAAGAAAAAGTATGTTTTTGAGGAAAAAAAGAGAGTATATGAATCTATAATTGTATTTGCGCAAATTGTACTTTTTCCAGCCGAAGCGAAATTTTCTTTAGGAGTTGCAAGGTATAATATACAAGAGCTATCAGATGATGAAAATAGAAATAATGCAATAAATGATTTGAAGATGGCAATTCCTAAGTTGAAGTTAATTTCAAAAGATGATGGTCTTGTCAAGGAATTAAATAAATTTATTCACCAGAAAAGTGAGGAACAATTTAATATACTTGTAAATCGATTGAGAAAGGATTTATACAAATAAAACTAGGTGTCTTTGGAGGCTTTTACGGAACAAAAATTTTATGATGAGATAAAGAACATCTTGATAACAGCAAGAAATAAAGTCTAACAAACAGCCAATTTTTCAATGGTTGAAGCCTATTGGAATATCGGAAAATCAATCATTGAAGAACAGGGCTGTAATGAAAAGGCGGAGTATGGGACAGGTTTATTGAAAGAATTATCGAAATAAATGACTCAAGATTTTGGAAAAGGATTTACTGTTGCCAATTTGAAAAATATGAGGCAGTTTTATTTGACGTTTCAAAATGGCTACGCACTGTGTAGCGAATTGAGTTGGACTCATTATCGGCTTTTGATGCGTGTGGAAAATGATAAAGCACGAGAATTTTATATGCAGGAAGCCGTAAAATCACAATGGAGTACCAGACAGCTTGAAAGACAGATAAATTCTTTCTTTTACGAAAGATTATTATCCAGTAAAAATAAAGAGCAGGTTGCGGCAGAAATTTAGATATTGGAGATGGCAAAAAAGCCAGAAGATGTTATCAGTGACCCATATATATTGGAATTTATTGGACTGACACCCAATGATGATTTTTATGAAAGTGATTTAGAGCAAGCGTTAATTACACATTTGCAGAAATTCCTTTAGGAACTTGGCAGAGGCTTTTCATTTGTCGCAAGGCAGAAAAGAATAACGTTTGACGGACGCCATTTTAGAATTGACCTTGTATTTTATAATTACATCTTAAAATGTTTTGTATTGATTGATTTAAAGGTTGGAGACTTAACACATCAGGATTTAGGACAGATGCAGATGTATGTTCATTATTATGAGCGAGAGCTTATGAATGAGGGAGATAATCCGCCGATAGGCATTGTGTTATGTGCAGACAAGAGTGAGTCTGTAGTTAAATATACGTTGCCGGAAAATGAAACACAAATTTTTTGCTTCAAAGTATAAATTATATTTGCCAAGCGAAGAAGAATTGTTGAGAGAATTAAATCAGGAATATCGAGTGTTGGTGCAGGACTGACTCCTATTGAAATCGGTCAGGGAGTAACCTATAAAGAGGCAAAATTAACATTTCTTTGCAAAAAGTTGTATCAGCTCAATTTTCCAAAAAGGATATTACAACTGAAGTTCAGGAGTATTATGCTTCCATGCCAAAAGTATATCCCGATTTCAATGGAGGCTGGCAACCACATATTGTTTTTGTAGATGAAATTATAGAGGTTAGGGATGAGCGATAAATTGGGATTTAGAGGATGTGAATGAGCAGCATGAAGAAAATAAAAGAAGGAATTAATTTAAAAAAACTCCTTAGGCTGAAGAATACAGGCAGTATCTTTGTGATTGCGGGGCTTTTGACGATTTTTGTAATAGCGTTGTACACATTTATTCTGCAAAGTTCTTACACTAAGACCGCACTTGAAACAGAAATCACACGTGACACAGCGAGTGCAGATGCAGTGCACAAACTCGTGGATGGAAAAATCGGCAAAGAAGATTTTGATCAAATCAAAGATCAATCTGATGAAACGAAGCAATTATATAAGGATATTTCTTCATATTTCAATGAAATCAGAACACTGAATTCTACTCGATATATTTACACCGCTACAAAAAATGAAGAAGGAAAACTCGTTTATGTGGTAGACGGTTTGGATTCAGATGCGGATGATGTAAGACACCCTGGAGATTATATTGAGGAAGAAATGGTTCCGTATATTGATAGGGCTATTTCTGGGGAGAATGTGTACTCTCAGGATATCATTGATACAACATGGGGTCCGATTTTTACGGCTTGCTATCCTGTAAGAGCAAATCATGATGGGACTGGAGAAATCATTGGCGCATTTTGCATTGAAATGGATATGCAATCAGCTTATGGAATGGTTGAAGAGACGAATCATATTTCCATCATATGCGGTTTAGTCGCAGGAGCTGTATTGCTTTTAATTTGTCTATATACCTATTATGTTTATCAGAAAAGCAAGGCAGAAGAGCAAAAACAAAAACAATTATTAATGACCGCCGCTGAGGAAGCAGATGCTGCCAACAAAGCAAAATCTGCGTTTTTGCTTAGTATTAGCCATGACATCAGAACGCCGATGAATGCCATTATTGGATTTACAAACATTGCGCTTCACCAGAACACGGTTTCAGATATTCATGATAGCTTGGAGAAAGTTCAAAAAAGTTCGAATCATCTTCTCTCTTTGTTGAATGACGTTCTGGATTTTACTCGCATTGAAAGTGGAAAAGTTACTATTTCGCCCGAGCCGGTGGACATTACTCAATTGACAGATAACGTCCAGGCGATTATGAATGGACTTCTTTATAATCGAGATCTTAAGTTTGAAGTGCATCGAGAAATCCCAAAGAACCCATATGTCCTTGCGGATGTTGCGCGTATCCGGGAAGTTTTGGTGAATCTTCTTGGCAATGCTGTGAAATTCACAAAGGACGGCGGAAAGATTACTTTGGATATCAGCAGTTACCCAGGAGCTGATGAGAAACATATCATAACTCGTTATGTTGTTCGAGATAACGGTATTGGCATGAGCGAAGAGTTCCAGAAAAAATTATTTGATCCGTTTTCACAAGAAGATGATGCTAATGCCAGAACTCAATATAAGGGAACCGGTCTTGGTATGGCCATCACAAAAAAATATGTGGATATGATGGGCGGTTCGATTGCTGTTGAGAGCAAAAAAGGTGTAGGTTCTACATTCACAGTGGAGATCCCACTGGAGTTGTCAGAACAGGTTATTCAATCAGAACAAAAACAACATCTACATAGAGATTTGACGGGTATTCATGTTCTTATGGCTGAGGATAATGATCTAAATGCTGAACTTGCTACGATGATACTGGAAGATGCTGGTACGACCGTAACACGCGCATCAGACGGAAAAGAAGTTGTGGATTTGTTTAAAAATCATCCACGAGGCACATATGATCTTATTTTGATGGATATTATGATGCCAAACATGGATGGACACCAAGCAGCAAAAGCCATTCGAGCCTTGGGTATAGAGCGGTCCGATGCAGTTACGATTCCAATTATAGCTTTGTCTGCAAATGCTTTTATAGATGATATTCAGGAATCCCTAGATTCAGGCATGAATGACCATATTTCCAAGCCGATTAACATGGAGGAATTGATCGATACTATCACTAAATATATTAAACACTATTAGGAAAACAAAGAAGTTAATTCTGATTTTCCTGTACCTTTTCAAAATCTTCTCTGCTGATTATGGAAGATCTGGAACAAAATGCGTACTACTGATCCTGAATATGCACTTGCGATGAAAAATGCCGACACGGCTAAGGTTTGGCAGCTTGAAAATCTCTTCGAGCTGCAGGCTGAGGAGATTGCAATTCAGACGTGTTTGGTAATGTAGCCATTCCTTATTTCTTATCAAAAATCAACAAAACTCGTTTGGTTTAGTTTTAGCCAAACGAGTTTTGTTTTTTACTCCCTGAGATTTTCTTTGAGTTTTACTTTTCGATATTCTTTTGGTGACATACCAATGTATTTATGAAACAGTCTGCTGAAATAAAGCGAATTGGTGTATCCAACCATATTTGCAATTTCAGTAATGGTGTAGTCCGTATTTTCTAACAAATTTTGTGCATTGGAGATTCGCAGCTTTAAGATATATTGCAGCGGGCTGGAACCTGTGATTTCTTTAAAGCACTGAATAAACCAACAGTTGCTAAGCCCTCTGGATTCGGAGTACTCCTCAATGCTGATTTCTGTGTTGTAATTCTTACGAAAATAGTGCATCGCAAAAGCAACTTCTTTTTCACTGGTGCTGCTGAATTTCTTTGCACTCATGATTGCACGGCTTATCAAAACAAAAATATTTCGCAACTGCAAAGAGATCAATTCATCATACCGTGGTCTGCAAAGCTGCAATTCCTGAATCATCTGACCAAATAACCACTGATAATCGGGAGATGTTCCAATATAGAGAATATTATTTTTCAGGTTGATATTGTAATACTTTAAAATTTCTTCTACTTCATTTCCGGTAAAATGCACCCAATAAACATCGGTTTGATCTGCACGATAATAAACATATTCCTGTGGTTGATCCGGCAAATATATAATAATATTTCCGGCTGAAACCGTTTTTTCTTCTCCGTGAATGAAAAAATGTCCTTTTCCGGAGGCAATATATAAAAGCTGATAATCTTTTCTTCCATTCGGACGATGTGTTACTACTTCAGAACGATTTTTCACACGATAATTTCCACAGCTTGTTACAATCAAAGGTTTCGTATTATCCACTACAGTAGATGTAGAGTTGTTTAAATAGGCAACATTCATAAACATGAAAAGCACCTCCTTGCTTCTATAACTATAGTATATCACACCTGAGCACTGATTACAAGAAAAATCCTAAACTTTGTGCATATATTTTATAACTTTGTGTATTTTTTAAGCCGTTTTGTGTGATATAATAGATTTAAGAAATGAGAGGAAAGAATTAAAAAAAGACGTCTTTCATTGTAATTTCATGTTGAATTCAGTAAAAATTCTTTATACTCAAAAAAATAATCATCTATTCTGACGATGGCATTATTTCGCTTTTGCAAGATGAAAAGCAGTTTGTATCATTTGTTATGGGAAAATTCTGTCCATGTGGACATACAAACAATGAAAGGAGCTCTATTATGAGCAAAGAAAAAACATACTTAAAGTGGTATAACAAAGTCGGTTATGGTTCTGGCGATGTTGCAGGGAACGTTGTCTATGCATTGCTGACATCATTCGTAATGATCTATCTTACCGACACGATTGGATTAAACGCAGGTGTTATTGGCGTTCTCATTGCTGTATCGAAGATTTTTGATGGAATAACAGACATCATTTTTGGTACGTTGATTGATAAGACACATACGAAAATGGGCAAGGCAAAACCGTGGATGCTTTATGGTTTTATCGGCTGTGCAATTACCTTGATTGGTGTATTTGCAATCCCGATGAACATGGATAATTTTGCTCAGTACGCATGGTTCTTTATCTGCTACACACTTCTTAACAGTGTATTTTATACGGCAAACAACATCGCATATTCTGCTCTGACCGCTCTTGTTACAAAGAACAGCAAGGAAAGAGTTCAGATGGGTTCGTATCGCTTTATCTTCGCATTTGGAACAAGCCTCCTGATTCAGGCTGTTACATTCCAATTTGTTGAAGCAATGGGCGGTGGTGCAAATGGCTGGAGAACAGTCGCAATTATTTATGCGGTTATCGGCCTTATTGTAAATACAATTTCCGCTCTTTCTGTAAAGGAACTTTCTGATGAGGAACTTGCAGACAGTGAAACAAAAATAGAAGAAACCAAATATAGTTTTGGAGAAGCATTCAAAATTCTCGTACACAATAAGTATTATGTGATGATCACAGTAACCTACATTTTGCAGCAGTTCTATGGTGCGATGATCGGTGTTGGAACATACTATGCAAAATATATTCTCGCAGATGAGAATATGTTCGGCACGTTTGCGTGGTTTATCAATATTCCTTTGATTATCGCCTTGATCTTCACTCCTACCATCGTACAAAAATGGAACGGCATGTATAAGCTGAACAAATACAGCTATATGGTAGCAACAGTTGGCAGACTTCTGGTAGCAGTTGCCGGATACATGGGAAACATTCCGCTGATGCTTGCTTTTACAGCACTTGCAGCACTCGGTCAAGGTCCATGGCAAGGTGATATGAATGCAGTCATCGCATCATGCTCTGAATATAGCTGGCTTACCAAACACAAGCACGTTGATGGAATCATGTACTCCTGCACATCACTTGGTGTAAAAATTGGTGGTGGACTTGGAACAGCAATTGTCGGTCTTTTGCTCGACTTTAGCGGATTCAAGGGCACTTTGACAGTACAGCCTGATTCTGCTATCAATATGCTTCACATTATGTATCTGATCGTTCCGTTTGCACTGGATCTGATCATCACATTTATTCTTTCTAAGATGAATGTTGAAAAGGCAAATGCGGAAATCAAAGAAAAACTTGGAATATCCGAAAATGAAGTTGTGATGGAATCACAGAACTAAAATGGAGGGAACAATATGAAATATACACTCGACTGGCTGACCGATCCGGAAGTGTTTGCAGTCAACAGAATCGCGGCACATTCCGACCACAGAATCTATGCAAACCATTTGGAAGCCGATGCAGATAATTCCTCTCTGATTCAGAATCTGAACGGCACCTGGAAATTTGCGTGGGCAAAGAATCCATCTGAATGGCAGCAAAAGTTCTATGAAGAAAGCGACAGCACTGACAATTTTGACAACATTCAGGTTCCGGGACACATGGAATTGCAGGGATACGGCAAACCGCAGTACGTCAATACCATTTATCCTTGGGAGGGACAGGAGCATCTCCGTCCGCCGTTTATCTCTGAAAAGGATAACCCTGTTGGCAGCTACGTCAGATATTTTGACTTGAACGATGCTCTGAAAAACAAGCGTGTATTTATTTCTTTTCAGGGTGTGGAAACTGCTATGTATGTCTGGCTGAACGGCGAATTTATCGGCTACAGCGAGGATTCTTTTACACCGTCTGAATTTGAACTGACACCATATATCCGTGAAAAGGACAATAAACTTGCTGTTGCAGTGTTCAAAAGAAGTTCTGCAAGCTGGCTGGAAGATCAGGATTTCTGGAGATTCTCCGGCATTTTCCGTGACGTATTCCTTTATGCGGCACCGTCTGCCCATGTTGGTGATATGAGAGTGATTGCAGATTATGATGGTACAAATGGTATCTTTTCTGCAACGCTGGATATTGCGGGCAAGTGTTCTGTGAGATCAATCTTGACAGATGAAAATGGAACGGTCATCGCAGAATCCAATGAAAAGGAATCTGTAAACTGGACAATTGAAAATAGCAAGCCTTGGAGTGCCGAAATACCGAATCTCTATGCGTTTACAGTGATTCTGACAGACGAAGGCGGAAATGAAATCGAGGTCAGCAGAACCAAGGTCGGATTCCGCCGATTTGAACTGAAAAACGGAATCATGTGCCTGAATGGAAAACGTATCATTTTCAAGGGCATCAATCGACACGAATTTGATGCGAAAACAGGCAGAGCGATCACAAAGGAAGATATGCTGTTTGACATCCAGTTCATGAAGAAAAACAATATCAATGCCGTTCGTACCTGTCATTATCCGAACAATTCTCTTTGGTATCAGCTTTGTGATGTATATGGCATTTATCTGATTGATGAAACCAATCTGGAAACACACGGTACATGGCAGAAGCTTGGTTCAACAGATCCGTCTTGGAATGTACCGGGTTCACTTCCGGAATGGAAAGAAGCTGTACTGGACAGAGCGAAATCGATGTATGAGCGTGACAAGAATCACGCAAGCGTTCTCATCTGGTCTTGCGGAAACGAATCCTACTGCGGAGAAGATATTGCTGCAATGTCGGAATATTTCAGAAGCGTAGACCCGACAAGACTGGTGCATTATGAGGGCGTTACAAGAGTTCCGAATCATCAGTATGATTTCATCACGGATATGGAAAGCCGTATGTACGCAAAACCGCAGGAAGTGGAAGAATACCTGAAACAGAATAACGGCAGACCGTATATCAGTTGTGAGTATATGCACGCTATGGGCAATTCTCTTGGCGGTTTGAGCCTTTACACTGACCTTGAGGACAAATATGAGGCTTATCAGGGTGGTTTCATCTGGGACTACATCGATCAGGCAATCGAAACCCAAAATGACGACGGGAAAACGGTTCTGGCTTATGGCGGAGATTTTGAGGACAGACCAAGCGATTACGGATTCTGCACCAATGGTGTGATCTATGCCGATCGCACCTATTCTCCAAAGGTTCAGGAAATGAAGGCTCTTTATTCCAACATCAGAATTTCTATTCAAAACGGAATGCTTACCATAGAAAATCGAAATCTCTTTGCAGATACAAACAACTTGTCCTTTGTTGTACGATTGGAAAAGAACGGCGTTGTTCTGAAATCCGATACATTTTCTCTGAATGTTCCTGCCGGAGAAAGCAAGACACTGAAACTGACACTTCACAAAATAGACAGTGCAGGAGAATATGTTTATCATGTTTCTGCCGTTACCGCAGATCAGACACTATGGGCAGATGCAGGACACGAAATTGCCTTTGCACAGGAAGTGTTTGAAGTGAAAGATAATCAGATTCCGGAAACCACATTGCAAAAGCCGACAATTGTATACGGCGATGTTATCATTGGCGTTCACGGAGAAAACTTCTCCATGATGTTCGACAAAAAAGAGGGCGGCATCAGTTCTCTGAAATACAATGATTTTGAATATATCACACGTACACCAAAGGTCAGCTTCTGGAGAGCGATGACAGACAATGACACTGGTGCTTCCGAGCCGTACAATCTTGCACAGTGGTATTCCGCAGGCAAATTTGCAAAGTATAAAACCGTTTCATGGCAGGAACAGGAAGGTGCTCTGAAAATCACATTCACATATCAGGCTGCCTGTGTTCCGACTTTTGAGTTTACTGTAACCTATACCGCACACTTTGACGGAAAGCTGGGCGTAAGTGTAAATTATGCAGGAGTAAGCGGAATGTCCGATATGCCGGTTCTTGCATTGGACTTCAAGATGAAAAAACAGCTTTGCAATTTTCAGTATTACGGACTCGGTCCTGATGAAAATTACAGTGACCGATGCAAAGGAGCAAGACTGGGATTGTGGAAATCTACGTCAAAAAAAAATCTTTCCGGGTATCTCAATCCGCAGGAATGCGGCAACCGTACCGGTGTAAGAACGCTCTCTGTCCATGATGATATGCAGCATGGTCTGACGTTCCAAAAGGCATCTGCTCCGTTTGAAATGAGCGTACTGCCATACAGTGCCTATGAACTCGAAAACGCAATGCATCTGGATGAACTTCCAAGTGTTCGCTACACATGGGTCAGAATCGCTGCAAAGCAAATGGGTGTCGGCGGCGATGATTCCTGGGGTGCACCGGTGCATGAGGAGTACAGGATCCATGCAGATCAGCCGATGAAATTGGAATTTGTAATTATGCCCTTAAGATCGTAAGAAGAAAGGAAAGCAATGAAAATACAGGATTTTCAAGACAATGTTACTTGTGGTGGATTTGATAATATCTTCGCAAATATTTATAAGCCACAGGATATAGAAAGTCAGAAATCACGATATATGAGTGCTGTGGAGAAATTCACAGCACTGTATCCGAATAGAAATGATATACACGTTTATTCTGCTCCGGGTAGAACAGAAATCGGTGGTAATCATACCGATCATCAACATGGCTGTGTCATTGCAGGAGCAGTTGACTTAGATGTTATCGGTGTTGCAGCATTTCATGACGAAAACATCATCAGAATTAAATCAGAGGGATACGATGAATTTGCAGTTTCACTGGACGATTTGGATGTTCATATGGGTGAAAAAGGTTCTTCTGAAATTGTCAGAGGGATTGCAGCTCGCTTTAAGGATTTAGGTGTAGAAATTTCCGGATTTGATATGTATACAACTTCAAATGTACTTGGTGGAAGCGGTATTTCTTCTTCTGCTGCATTTGAAACATTGATCGCAACGGCAATTGACAGCTATTACAATAACAATCAGATCGGTGCAGTAGAAATCGCAAAAATCGGACAATATGCAGAAAACTTTTATTTTGGCAAGAAAAGCGGATTGATGGATCAGATGGTTTGCTCCGTTGGTGGATTTGTTTTTCTTGATTTTCAAAACATTCAAAATCCAAGTATCCAAAAAATTGATTTTGACCTTTCAAAAACCGGCTATGCATTGGTCATCACAGACACCAAAGGAGATCATTCTGATTTGACAGATGATTATGTAGCCGTTCGTACAGAAATGGACGAAGTTGCAGAATATTTCGGCAAAAAGGTTCTTCGTGAAGTTGATGAAAATCAATTATGGAATAATCTCCCTGATATTAAAAAGAAGATTTCTGACAGAGCTGTCTTGCGTGCAATTCACTTTTTTGGCGACAATTATCGTGCAAAGGCAGAAACGGAAGCTCTCAAAAACAACAGATTTGAGGATTTTCTCACGCTTGTAAACGAATCGGGAGATTCCTCCATGAACTATCTGCAAAATTTATACTCATGCAGAAAGCCAACGGAACAAGGTATTCCACTTGCAATTATGGCGGGGAAACGAATATTAAAAGGCAATGGTGCTGTAAGAGTTCACGGAGGTGGTTTCGCAGGGACTGTTCAGGCATTTGTACCAAATGATCTTGTCAATGCATATAGATCGGAAATGGACAGAATATTTGGACAAAATTCGTGCTACATTATGACAATCAGACCGTTTGGCGGTATTGAAATCAAATAATAGGAGGGAATAATGAGTATACTTGTTTTAGGTGGTGCAGGATATATCGGTTCTCACACAGCTTTAGAGTTGATTCGCACCGGAGAAAGCGTTATTATTGCAGACAATCTTGCAACCGGACACATCGAAGCTGTTCCGAAAGATGCGAAATTTTATCTGGGTGATTTGCATGACAAGGCGTTTCTTGATAATATTTTTGAAAACGAACAGATAGATGCAGTGATTCACTTTGCAGCATATTCTCTTGTTGGAGAAAGCGTTGCCAATCCACTCAAGTATTACGATAATAATCTCTGCGGAACAAAAATTCTTTTGGATTCCATGGTTGAACACCATATTGATAAAATTGTATTTTCCTCAACCGCTGCCACCTATGGTGAACCGAAAAATATTCCGATTCTTGAAACAGACAGAACACAGCCAACTAATCCATATGGTGAAACCAAACTTGCTATGGAGAAGATGTTCTATTGGACTTCAAAAGCTCATGGTCTAAGATACGTTTCTCTCCGCTATTTCAATGCTTGCGGAGTAGACAAATCAGGTAAAATCGGCGAGGCTCATTATCCGGAAAGTCATTTGATTCCTTTGATTCTTCAAGTCCCAAATGGAAAGAGAGAAAGTATCTCCATCTATGGAACAGATTATGATACTCCTGATGGAACTTGTATCAGAGACTACATCCATGTTACCGATTTGGCTCAGGCACATATTCTCGCTGTAAAGTACTTAAAAAACGGAAACGAAAGCAATATTTTCAATCTTGGAAATGGTGTCGGCTATTCCGTAAAAGAAGTAATTGATAAAGCAAGAAAAGTGACAGGGCACCCGATTCCGGCAATTGAAACGCCAAAGCGTGCCGGAGATCCTGCACGACTGGTGGCTTCCAGTGAAAAGGCAAGAAAAATTCTTGGCTGGAATCCTGTACACGGTAGCCTTGAAGAAATTATATCTGACGCATGGAATTGGCATAAGAATCATCCAGATGGTTTTTGAAAAGGGGTGTTATCATGATATACAGGGCAATAAACGGATTAATCCGTCATGCAATAGAAGCTGATTTGATTACAAATGACGATATTTTCGTTGTTAGAAATCAGCTCATGGATATACTAAAACTGACTGACTGGAATGATAAAGAACCACTCACGGGAAATATTGAAGAACTTCTTGAGCCCCTGATCGACTATGCAGTAAAAGCAGGAATCATTGAAGACACTTCTGTACAACGTGATCTATTCGATACAAGAGTTATGGGTTTTTTCACACCTATGCCGAGAGAAGTTAATGCCACATTTCAAAGAAAATATTCTGCTTCGCCATCAGCAGCTACAGAATGGTACTATGCTTTTAGTAAAAGCCTGAACTATGTTCGTGCTGAAAGAATTGCGAAAGATTTAAAGTGGACATATGAATCAGAATATGGAACACTTGACATTACTATAAACCGTTCTAAGCCAGAGAAAGATCCTCGTGATATTGCTGCTGCTAAATTGCAAAAAAAATCAGCCTATCCTCAATGTCAGCTTTGTGTTGAAAATATGGGATTCGCTGGTCACCAGACACACCCTGCAAGACAAAATCTTCGTCCGGTAAAGTTGAATATCAACAGCCAAGATTGGTTCATGCAGTATTCTCCTTATGGATATTATAATGAACACTGCATCGTCTTTAATAAACAGCATATTCCTATGACAATCAATGCACAGGTATTCAATAAACTGTTTGATTTTGTTGAGCAATTTCCACACTATTTTATCGGTTCAAATGCAGACCTTCCTATTGTAGGCGGCTCCATTCTAACGCATGAACACTTTCAAGGCGGCAATTATAATTTTGCAATGGCAAAAGCACCGATTGAAAGAACATTTCTTTTGAATAATTATATGAATGTTAGTGCCGGCATTGTAAAATGGCCGATGTCTGTGATACGTCTTTCTTCAAAAAACAGGACGGCTTTGGCAGTTGCATGTGCTGATATTTTATCAAAATGGAGAACATATACGGATGAAGTGGTTGGAATTTTTGCAGAAACAGACGGAATTCTGCATAATACAATTACTCCAATTGCAAGAGCAACTTCTTCTGGATTTGAATGCGACTTGGTATTGAGAAACAATATTACAACGAAAGAAAGACCGTTAGGTGTGTTCCATCCGAATCCTACATTACATCATATCAAAAAAGAAAACATCGGATTGATTGAAGTGATGGGACTTGCTGTTCTTCCGGCGCGTTTAGCAGATGAACTGACACTTTTAAAAGATGCAATGCTGTCCGGCAAAGAGATTGCTACAGATGATAAAATTGCATCTCATGCAATTTGGGCAAGTGAAATTTTAAAAAAATATTCTGATTTTAACGCTGATAATGCAATGGATATCATTCGTTATGAAGTTGGCAGAGTTTTTGAACAGGTACTTGAAGATGCCGGAGTATTTAAGAGAGATAAACAAGGAAAAGAAGCATTTGCAAGATTTGTAGAACAATTAGGTTGATTTGGAATATACGAAAATGAGCTATTGCATTATGTGCAGTAGCTCATTTTTAATTTAATTCAATTATTCAAGGCTGAGAATTTATTTCAGCACATCATCCAGTGGAATCCAATTATCTCTTGACATATCTTCAGTGTAGATTGTATTATTTATGTACAATTCCTCATCAATGTCACGCACAAAGCCCCAATGAAGGTTGTACTTCTTTGCGTATTCCTTAAATGCATTAAACTTATTTTAGACCCTTGCATTGCACAGAGAAAAGATGCCGGGATGCTGCTGTAAAGAAATAAGGGATCATTCAAAGTATGAACAGCATCGGCGGAAAATGTCATGATAATGCACGCTGTGAAAGTATGTGGGCAAGAATGAAAGAAGAGCTGTTCTACAGCCGTGAGGACAAGTCAGAGAACTACACTATGAAAGAGTTGAAGACTACGATCTGGAGATATTATATGAGTTACTGGGTCAACAGAAGAATCTGCACCGCCAACGGTGGGTTGCATCCGGCAGACCGAAGAAAGCTCTACTATGATCATATCTTTCTCGCTGCATAATTCTTGTTCGTATAAAATGTGTCAAGTGATATTGACAAAACCAAAGCAGCTCTATAGACTTTTTGAGATTGGGTAATTTACTCTATGGAGTTGCTTGAAGTTTATTATACTTCTTTAGTCATCGGTGGGGTAGATGCGGAGGGTTTGACGGGTACCAAAGAACAGCACCGTTCATTCTTGAAAGGCATTAGTGAATGGTGCTGTTATGGCATTATATTATAAATCGACGATGATTAACAAAATAAAATATTTTTTTAAATTTTCTTTTAAGTTCCAAAATTGGTACTTGTAAATATTGACTTGGAATTTTTAAATATGTTATACTTATTTTATGAACATTTCATGATGAAAGGAACTTAGCAATGGAGTCAAATGCACCAAATAAACTTAAACTTTTAAAAATATGGGAAATATTGAATATGATGACTGACTCTGAGCATCAGATGACGACACAACAACTGATAGATGAGCTTGCTAAGTGCAATATCTCAAGTGAAAGAAAGTCTATATACCGTGATATAGAAACTCTACGTTCTAACGGTTATGAGATACTGAAAGGACGTTCATTTCATGACAACACATATTATGTGAATGAACGCCGTTTCAGTGTTTCGGAAATTAAGATAATTATGGATGCAGTTCAGAGTGCTGCTTTTATTCCTGCCGATAAGACGGAAATACTTCTCGATAAGTTGGCAGACTTGAGTTGTAAATATAGAGCGGAACTGCTCAAGCGTCATACCGTGCAGTTTATGACTGTAAAACATAAGAATGACAGCATTTTTCAGAATATAGAGATAGTTGAAGATGCTATTGAAAAGCAGATGAGAATACGCTTTCAATATTTTCACCTTAATGAATATGACGAAAAGGTCTTTGCACATGACGGAGTTATATATCAAGAAGAACCATTGGGATTGATATTTGAGGACGGTAACTACTATCTTTTATGTTATCGTGCCGACCCTGAATATGTCAATAAGGTAAAAGCATTCAGACTTGACAGAATAGAAGATCCTGAGATAGTTTCTGAACCAATAAGTCAAAATGCTGTTGAGGTACTGAAAAATGTTAGCACATATCGTTTACAGTCTTTCAAGATGTATGGCGGCAGTATACGAAAGGTGACGTTTCAGTTCTCTTCTAAACTTATAGAGGTGGTCTATGATAAATTTGGGCATGACATAATAATTCGTCGTAATGGGGATATCTGTAAAACCACGGTGCTTGTGCAAATCAGTCCGACTCTATGGGGGTGGATGCTACAATTTCCTAGGAGTATGAAGATATATGAACCTGAAGATATAAGAGAGGAGTATTACAAATGGGTAAGATCAGCTTTGGAGCAAAAAGATCAACAACAATAAAAAAGATCCCTGCCAAAGACAAGGACCTGAACACGACACTCGTGATGAAGGTATGAAACCAACGATTTGAAAGAATTTTTATTTGAACTCGTAGTGTAATTTTATAGGGTAGTAATCCTATGACACTATATTAACACATAAAGGGAGGTTTGTCAAGTGGTTGACGAAAAAATTTTTTGGGGATTTGATATAGGAACGGATTCAGTAGGCTGGGCTGTGACAAACAGCGAATATAAGCTGAAAAAATACAAGAACAACTTAATGTGGGGTGTTCATCTTTTTGATGAGGCAAAGCAGTCTGCGGAAAGAAGGTCATTCCGCACGGCAAGAAGAAGGCTTGATCGCCGTAAGCAAAGAATAATACTATTGCAGGAGTTTTTTGTTAGGGCTGTATGTGAAAAGGATGAAAATTTCTTTCGTAGGCTAAAGGAAAGTGCCTTATTGCCTGAGGACGCTGAACATAGAACAAATAACATTTTCTTTGACGATCCTGATTACACTGATAAGGATTATTTTGAAGAGTACCCAACTATACATCACCTTATCTGTGAGCTTATGGAAAGCAAAGAACCTCATGATGTAAGGCTTGTATATCTTGCATGTGTATATCTGCTTGCTCACAGAGGACATTTCCTTCTTCCGGTATCAGAGGACGATATAAGCAAAGTAACAGAGTTTGAGCCGCTCTATGAAAGCTTTTATAAAGCTCTGGAAGAAAAGCTTGATGAGGAACCACCGTTTGACAGATCTGCCGATGATTTTGCTGAAATACTAAAAAGCCATAAAACGGTATCTGCAAAGAATAAAGATTTTGATAAACTTCTTTTTGGCGGTAAGGTAAAGACCTATGATAATAAAAATATCAGCTACTCGGCACTTATAAAGCTGCTTAGTGGCGGTACTGAAAAGTTATCAAAGTTCTTTGCAAATGAAGAGTACACAGACCTTGAGAAAGATTCCGTTTGCGTAAGGAATGCGGATTTTGGAGATACTCTAGAGATGCTGGAAGGACAGATAGACGAGCTTGATTTTGCTTTGCTCAAAAGCGTAAAAAGTCTTTATGATTGGTCGCTGCTGGTGGATATTCTTGAGGGTAAATCTCTTATATCTGAGGCTAAAAAAGATAAGTATGATGAGCATAGATATGATCTCGATGCACTTAAATATCTGTTCAGAGAATATCTTACCAAAGATGATTACAATGAAATGTTCAAAGAGGTCAGTGGAAAACAGAACTATGCAAGTTACGTTTATAATGCACCTTCCGATAAAACTAGAGATAGTAAATATAAAAAGTGTAATCAGGAGGATTTTTGTAAGTTTACTAAAAAGTTTTTAAGCAAGATAAAACCAAATGAAAAAGACAAACCTTGCCTTGACAAACTCCTTGAAAAGTGTGAACAAAATTCTCTTTGTCCTAAACAGGTGACTACAGACAACCGAGTTATACCATATCAGCTTTATTACGTAGAGCTTAAAAAGATACTGAAAAATGCTTGTGGTTATCTTCCATTTCTTAATGAAAGAGATGAGTATGGTACGGTAGCGGATAAAATACTGAACATAATGAAATTCCGTGTGCCATATTATGTTGGTCCACTAGTCGATAGTAAGAAAAGTCCAAATGCGTGGCTTGTTAGAAAGCTCGACGGTAAGATCACTCCATGGAATTTTACTGACATGGTAAACGAAGATGATAGTGAAAAAGCGTTTATTCGTCGTATGACTTGTAAATGTACATACGTTGCAGGTCAGGACGTTCTGCCTAAATATTCATTGCTTTATAGCAAGTTCAGTGTTCTTAATGAGATAAACAATATAAAACTCAATGGAGAGCCTATATCCGTCCAGGCAAAACAAGAGATATACACAGAATTGTTTGAAAGGAACAAGTCAAGAGTCATCAAAAAGAAGATACGAGACTGCCTTATTTCTCATGGCTATGCAGCGGATAGTGATGAGGTGACAGGTATTGACGATATAGCAAAATCTGCTTTGAGATCTTATCATGACTTTAAGAAAATGTTGTCTAATGGTATTCTTACAGAGCAACAGGTCGAGGAAATTATTGAACATATCACAGTCACAACAGATAATATACGTTTGAAAAAATGGCTTAAAACACAGTTTCCGATGCTTGCAGACGAAGATGTAAAGTATATCACAAAGCTTAAATATAAGGATTATGGCAGACTGTCACGCTGTTTCTTGGAAGATGTGCTGCCAGTTGATACAAAGACAGGTGAGGCAGAGAGCGATAAGAATATCATAACGATGCTGTGGGAAACCAACGAGAACATAATGCAGTTGTTAAGTTCAAAATATCGATATTCAGAAAATATTGAGCATATGAACAGGCAGTATTATGCACTACCTGAAAATCATAAGAGCATGAGTGAACGTTTGAAAGATATGTATGTCCCTACTGCAGTACGCCGTGCAGTAACAAGGACGTTTGATATTGTAAAGGAACTTAAAAAGATACAAGGCAGAGATCCTGACAAGATCTTTATAGAAATGGCAAGAGGTACAGGTGAAACACCGAAAGGAAAAAGAACAAATTCTCGTAAGGATCAAATCCTTGAACATTGGCGTGGCCTTGACAATAAAGATATAAATGATCTGAAAAAGTCAGGCATATGGGAACATCTTGATACCATTGATGACACAAAACTTAGAAGTGACAAGTATTTTCTTTACTTTATGCAGCTTGGCAGATGTATGTATACTGAAAAACCTATCCCATTTGAAGAAGTGGAAAATGAACATAAATGGAATATAGACCACATATGGCCGCAGGCGAAAATAAAAGATGACAGTCTTGATAACAAAGTTCTTGTCAGCAGCAATGAAAACGGCAAGAAAAGTGACAGTTATCCTATTAGTGATGATATTAGGCATAGTATGGCAGGGTTGTGGCATTCTCTTTATAAAAAAGGAATTATCAGCGAGAAAAAGTATCAAAGACTAACAAGAAGTACGCCTTTTACAGATGATGAGCTTTCAGGTTTTATTGCACGTCAGCTTGTGGAAACAAGACAATCTACAAAAGCGGTTGCTACATTACTTAAAGAGCAGTTTCCAAATACAGAAATAGTTTATGTAAAAGCAGGTCTTGTATCTGATTTCAGGCAGGAAATGGGTATGCTCAAATGTCGTGAAGTAAATGATCTTCACCATGCAAATGACGCTTATCTTAATATAGTCTTGGGTAATGTTTACAACACGAGGTTTACTAAAGATCCGCTGAATTTTGTAAAGAACAATGAGAAATATTCCATTAAGATATTTCAGAAAAACTCAGACGGCAAGAAAACAGGCGTTATGACACGCAAAGTAGAGCGTGGAGGAGAAGTTGCTTGGGATCCTGAGACATCTTTTGCTATCGTTAGAAAAATGATGTCAAAGAATAGCATACGATATGTGAGATATGCTTATATGCGAAAGAGTGGTCAAAATGGAGGCTTTTTTGATCAGAATCCGCTGAGAAAGGGTAAGGGTATGGTAAGCATAAAACATAATCTTTCTATAGAGAAATATGGTGGGTATGATAATGCTACAATTTCATTTTTTTCATTAGTTTCCATTAAAGATTTTGGTGTAATTTTATTGGCTGTTGAGTTGCTTTCGGCTAATAAATTTCTTAAGAATATATCAGAGGCAAAAGAATATGCAGCTGATAAATTATCCAAGGAGTTAAACGTGAAAATTGTACCTAATGATGTTACTTTTCCTTTAAATAATCGCTATAATGTTGTAAAAATAAATTCGGTTTTAGAACTAGATGGATACCGTGTAATGATTGCTGCCAAGCAAAATAGCAGTATCAAATTTGTTTCAAATGAATCATTGATTCTTTCTTCACAACATATGGCCTATGTCAAAAAAATAACGAAGTTTATAGAAAAAAGAAAACAAGATAAAGTATGTATGATTAATGAATTTTCAGGTATTTCAAGCGAGGACAATATTGAGTTGTATGACGTATTAGTGTCAAAATGTAATATAAAACCATTTAATATTATGTATGAAAATTTAGGTATAAAATTGTCAGATAATAGGGATAATTTTATTAAGAAATCAGTAGAAAACCAAGTTTTAATTTTATCTGAAATGGTTAGATTGTTTAAAACTGGTCGAAAAACGGGCGTAAATTTGGAGGAAGTTGGAGGTCGAAAAAATTCTGGAGTGAAAACATTGAATACTTGTTTGTATAAAGTTAAAGATTATTCAAATATTTTTTTAGTCGACCAGTCACCGACGGGACTTATCGAGCGTAAGTCACCGAATTTGCTTGACTTATGAGTTGGAGAACAGTTGTCATTTCCAAAAGATCAAAGCTTGATATGAGGACTGGCTATCTTGTGGTGAGAACGGAAGATGATGTCAAGAGAATAAATCTTGATGAGATCTCCGTTCTCATTATCGAGAATAGTGCAGTATCAATTACAGGCTGTCTTATTGTGGCTATGTCCGAAAAAAAGATAAAGGTTATATTTTGTGATGAAAAAAGAAATCCCTCATGTGAACTTGTTTCTTATTATGGCAGTCATGATACGTCTGTAAAGATCAAACGGCAGATACAGTGGAGCGATGATATCAAAGCTTGTGCGTGGACTGAGATAGTTGCTGAAAAAATACGCAAGCAAGCCGAGTTTCTTGAAGAACTTGGAAAATCAAACGAAGCTGAGATGTTGCATGGATATATTGAAGAACTTGAAGTTGGTGATGTCACCAACAGAGAGGGTCACGCAGCAAAGGTATACTTTAATACTTTATTTGGTAAAGATTTTACACGTAGCCGTGATTGCATAATTAATGCTGCTCTGAATTATGGATATAGTTTAATACTTTCTTGTATAAACAGAGAGGTGACAGCTCATGGTTATATAACTCAGTTAGGGCTGTTTCACAGTAATATGTTCAATCAGTTCAATCTTTCATGTGACCTCATGGAACCTTTCCGTATAATTATAGACCGATGGGTATATAAAAATACACCTACTGTATTTGGTAAAGAGGAAAAACATACTATAGTGTCTTTGCTCAGTACAACCGTGATGATAAATGAAAGCGAGCAGTATTTGTCAAATGCAATGCGTTTTTATTGCAGAAGTGTTTTTGACGCACTCAACGATAATGACGTTTCGAAAATCATTTTTTATTCATTAAAATAGTTAGAGAGGTGAATGATGAGCTATAGATTTATGAGAATGTTTATATTCTTTGACCTGCCTGTTATTACCACTGAGAACAGAAGAAACTATGCACGTTTCAGAAAATTTCTCATTAAAAATGGCTTTATCATGATGCAGGAGTCTGTTTATTGTAAAATGGTGATTAATCAGACAGCGGCTAACACTGTCATGAGCAATATCAAAAGCAATAAACCGCCTGATGGACTTGTGCAGGTGCTAAATGTTACTGAAAAGCAATTTGAGAAAATGGAGTTTATAACAGGCAGCTTCAAAAGCGATATAGTAGACAGTGATGAAAGATTGGTGATTTTATGACTATTGCATATCCAGCTTTCAATTTATACTGTGAGCTAGAAGAAAGCACGGTTTTGAATTTAGTAATTGAAAATCAGCAGATATTCAGTGATGTAATATCCGATATATATGATCAGTGTTCAGGCGAAAGTGGCAGACTGATTTTGTCGGAAAATAATGAGCCGCTTGAATTAAGAAAGCGTACAGAGCTTATAACTCAGATAATACCTTTTGAAATAAATCAGCGCGATCTTGTAAATAAGCTGTATGCTGAGATAAAAAATGTATCGGTAAATGAACGTTTCTATCAGCATACTCAAAAGCTTATGGCTGATATAGCTTTGTATATTTACATGATAACTGAGTCAGCTGATAATGAAATAGAAATTGATGTTCCACAGGACATAAGCGGTATACTTAAAGCTTTTGGTGTACGTTTTTATGATAAAAAAATGGAACTTTCAGAAAAGATCATAGAATATATGACTGCTGTAAACAAATTTAAAGGAGAGCGTGTATTTTTCTTTGTTAATCTTCGAAGTTATCTGACGGACCGGCAAACTGAGCTTTTATACAAAGACATGCTGCTAAGAAAATTTAAAGTGATCTGTATTGAAAATAATGAACACATGCACCTTGAATATTCAAAAACTTTGATAATAGACAAGGATATGTGCGTTATCTGAATTTTGTTGACTTTTTATATTTGTATGCTATAATATAATTACTGCCTAATATAAAATGCACTGATGAGTAGTGTCATTATCTTAAATTTGAGGTTTGAGAGTAGTGTAATTTTATGGGGTAGTAAAACTGCATACGCTGTTTTTCCTCTTATGGTAGAGTTTGAGAGTAGTGTAATTTTATGGGGTAGTAAAACTTCTGACTTACTCATTTCTAGGCTCTCCCATAGTAATAGCAGAGTATGAGAAGTGTCCCTTAGCCTCTTCATACACCTTGAGCATATCCTTGCTCAGTGTTTCCTTGAATGTATTGGTAAGCATTTCAAATGCCAGTATCCAGAACGGAACGTCATACTGATTGATGTGTGCTTCTTTTATGATCTCGCTAGTGATGATATCAACTGCCTTGAGCGTATTTACGTTGGCATTAGCGAGCGTAATTGCAATTGAATTTACAGGATTGGTGTCAATACCAATTGCCTGGCTACCTCTCATCATTTAAACCATCCTCTCTGTTTTGCTTGGACATATGCCCATTGTGGCTTATATCCTCTCATTTTTGCAAACGCAAACAGTTCTTGAAGCGTCTTGCAATCCTTGGCGGACTTGTATTCCTTGACCTTGTCATCTGCTTCTTTGCGCTTGCTTTCCTTTATTTCTTCAAGCTCTATCTGCTTGATATTTTTTATTTCCTGCCTGGTCAGTTCCTCAGCCGCTCCACAATACGGACATTTCTTTGCAGACGTTGGTCTATACGTAGCAAAGCATTTTGAACACTGCCGTATCTGTAGCGTGCCGTCTGTGCTATATTCCTTTTCAGGCTTTGGAACGCTGTTTAAGCTCCACTCTCTGTCATCATCAGGCAAGCCGTGTCGCTTGTAGTTGTTGACGTGATCGAGAATTATTGCCGTCTTGCCCTCTTTCGGGCGCATACACCGCATAGATTGTTGGATAAATAGCGTTAAGCTCATTGTCGGTCTTAACAGTATGCAACACTCGCAGTCAGGACAATCGAAGCCCTCTGATATTAAATCAACGTTGCAAAGGATTTTTATTTTTCCTGCCCTGAAATCGTCTGTAATGCGTTCTCGCTCGCTCTTAGGTGTATTGCCGTCAAAGTGTACAGCATTAATTCCAACCGCTCTGAACGCTTCTGCAACGCTCTCAGAGTGCTTAACGGAAGAACAATAGCATATCGTTTGAAGCCCGTTGGCATATTTGCGATAGTTCGCTATAACGTCGCCAAACACCGCTCTCGTGGAAAGTAACTCAGCTGCTTGCTGTGGGTCAAAGTCCTTGCCCTTGCGTTTGAGTGCCGATAGGTCAGCTACGCTTGGTGCAAAGTACCTATAAGGCGATAAATATCCCTGAGCAATAAGCTCTTTGGCAGTAATGCCTACCACCATATCATCAAAGCAATCTTTAAGTGGCTTGCCGTCAAGTCTGCTTGGCGTTGCGGTCAGTCCAACTACGAATGCCTTTGGAAAGCGTTCAAGTATTCTCTGGTACGTCCTAGCCGTTATATGGTGGCACTCGTCAATGACAATGAAGTCAGGTGCTTTGTACTGTTCTGGGTGCTTGTCAAGAGCATTTGCAAGTGTGGCGACCATGCCCACAAGAATTGTGTTGCGCTGAATACCAAAACGGTCAAATGTTGCTATGGTTTGATCGAGCAGTTCTTTTCTGTGTAC
>ERZ894244.27-NODE-27-length-138760-cov-23.615948_pt1 | contig 138760 bp, 115 predicted proteins | sample MGYA00380299_ERZ894244 | MGnify/ENA primary metagenome ERZ894244 (study PRJEB32331, sample SAMN06328444) | human gut metagenome | biome: human gut microbiome; feature: stool | host: Homo sapiens | collected 2014-06-26 ... | reverse complement strand
CGCAGACATGAAGTACTCCAGTACGTCAAGACCTTCACGGAAGTTTGACTTGATCGGGAGCTCGATGGTATGACCAGTTGTATCAGCCATCAATCCACGCATACCGGCAAGCTGTTTGATCTGTTTATCGGAACCACGGGCTCCGGAGTCAGCCATCATGAAGATGTTGTTGTATTTATCAAGTCCGGAAAGAAGTGCATGTGTCAGTTCCTCATCGGTCTCTTTCCAGGTTTCAACAACCTCTTTGTAACGCTCTTCCTCAGTGATAAGACCACGTTTATACTGTTTCATGATACGGTCAACAGTATCCTGTGCATCTTTGATCATCTGCGGTTTCTGAGGCGGTACGGTCATATCGGAAATGGATACGGTCATAGCTGCTCTTGTGGAATATTTGTAACCCATAGCTTTTACGGCATCAAGAACTTCTGCTGTCTTTGTTGCACCATGGATATTGATTACTTTTTCCAGAATCTGTTTATTCTGTTTCTTTGCAACGAGGAAATCTACTTCCAGTTTTAATTCATTGCCCGGAATGCTTCTGTCTACAAATCCAAGATCCTGTGGAATGATCTCATTAAAAATGAAGCGTCCCAGTGTAGATTCTACATTTCCGGTAAGTGTTGTTCCATCCGGCATGGTCTTTGTCATGCGGACGGTGATTCTTGAGTGAAGTGTTACTACACCATTCTCGTATGCAAGAATTGCTTCGTTTACACTCTTGAAGAATTTACCTTCTCCTTTTGCTCCCGGTCTCTCCTGTGTCAGATAGTAGATACCAAGTACCATATCCTGTGAAGGAACGGCAACAAGACCACCATCAGATGGTTTTAACAGGTTATTCGGTGAAAGTAACATAAAACGGCACTCTGCCTGTGCTTCTACAGAAAGTGGAAGATGCACAGCCATCTGGTCACCATCGAAGTCGGCGTTGAACGCGGTACATACCAATGGATGTAACTTAATTGCCTTACCTTCTACGAGGATCGGCTCGAATGCCTGAATACCAAGACGATGCAGTGTAGGAGCACGGTTTAACATAACCGGATGCTCTTTGATAACGTCTTCGAGAACATCCCAAACCTCTGTCTGGAGTCTCTCAACCATCTTTTTCGCACTCTTGATATTGTGTGCAGTTCCGTTTGCAACAAGCTCTTTCATTACGAACGGTTTGAACAGCTCAATTGCCATCTCTTTTGGCAGACCGCACTGATAAATCTTAAGTTCCGGTCCTACGACGATTACAGAACGTCCGGAATAGTCAACACGCTTACCAAGAAGGTTCTGACGAAAACGTCCCTGTTTACCTTTAAGCATATCAGACAATGATTTCAATGCACGGTTTCCAGGTCCTGTAACCGGACGGCCACGACGTCCATTATCAATCAATGCATCAACTGCTTCCTGCAGCATACGTTTTTCGTTTCGCACGATGATATCCGGAGCGCCAAGTTCCAAAAGTCTCTTCAAACGGTTGTTACGATTAATGATTCGACGATACAAATCGTTCAAATCAGAAGTTGCAAAACGTCCACCATCCAACTGTACCATCGGACGAAGATCCGGTGGAATAACAGGAATCACCGTAAGAATCATCCAGTCCGGATGGTTTCCGGATTCACGGAATGCTTCTACAACTTCCAGACGCTTGATAATGCGGGCACGTTTCTGTCCGCTGGCATCCTTCAATTCATCTTTCAATGTTTTGGACTCTTCTTCCAAATCAATTCTCTGCAAAAGTTCCTGAATGGATTCTGCACCCATACCAACACGGAACGTATCACCAAAATCTTCTCTTGCTTTCTGGTATTCCTGCTCGGAAAGAACCTGTTTTACCTGAATTTCCGGTGTCTCAGATTCCAATACAATATAGGAAGCAAAATACAATACTTTTTCCAATACTTTTGGAGAAATATCCAAAATCAAGCCCATGCGGCTCGGAATTCCCTTGAAGTACCAAATATGGGATACCGGAGCAGCCAACTCAATGTGACCCATGCGCTCACGACGAACGCTGGATTTTGTGACTTCCACACCACATCGGTCGCAGACAACACCTTTATAACGTACTTTTTTGTACTTACCGCAATGACATTCCCAGTCTTTGCTCGGTCCAAAAATACGCTCGCAATACAAACCGTCTTTTTCCGGTTTCAGGGTACGATAATTGATGGTCTCCGGCTTCTTTACCTCACCTCTGGACCACTCACGGATTTTTTCCGGAGATGCCAGTCTAATTTTAATTTTATCGTAAGTCAATGTCTTTTCTTCTTCATTACCATACTGTGGCATATTTATAACCCGTCCTTTCTATCAATCTGCGCTGATGCTGCTATCGTCATCAATGCCCTGTACATCCGTTTCACGGAAACCGGCATCTTCAAAGGATTCTTCTTTGAGTTCAAAGTTTTTGTCATTGATTAATTCATTCACATTTTCATGAGTTCCTTCTTCTATGGACTCATTCATCTGAACTTCGTTTCCTTCTTCATCCAGCACTGCAACATCCAATCCGAGAGCCTGTAACTCTTTCAGCAATACCTTAAAGGACTCAGGTATGCCAGGCTCAGAAATATTGTCGCCTTTGATAATTGCTTCGTATGTCTTAACACGTCCTACTACGTCATCCGACTTCACGGTCAGAATTTCCTGAAGAGTATAAGCTGCGCCATACGCCTCAAGAGCCCATACCTCCATCTCTCCGAATCGCTGACCACCAAACTGCGCTTTACCACCAAGTGGCTGTTGGGTAACCAGTGAGTAAGGACCAGTGGAACGAGCATGGATTTTATCATCAACCAAGTGATGGAGTTTCAGATAATGCATGAAACCAATCGTAACTTCGCCATCGAAATACTCTCCGGTACGTCCGTCACGAAGCTGAACCTTTCCATCTTCCTTAATCGGCACACCTGCCCATTCTTTTCTATAGTCCTGATTTGTCAAGAGATAATCCATCACTTCCGGATCAAGAACATCTTTGTATTTCTTCTCAAAATCCTCGAGTGGTGTATTTACATAATCGTTTGCCAGTTTCAAGGTATCCATGATGTCAATCTCGTTTGCGCCATCAAATACCGGTGTTGCAACATTGAAACCAAGGACTTTCGCTGCCAGACTCAAATGAATCTCAAGCACCTGTCCGATATTCATTCGGGAAGGCACACCCAGAGGATTCAACACGATGTCAAGCGGACGTCCGTTTGGCAAAAATGGCATATCTTCAACCGGCAGTACACGGGAAACGACACCCTTGTTACCATGACGACCAGCCATCTTATCGCCGACCTGAATTTTTCTCTTCTGTGCAATATAAATGCGCACGGTCTGATTTACACCAGGTGACAATTCATCCCCATTTTCACGGGTAAATACTTTCGCATCCACAACGATACCAAATTCACCATGTGGAACGCGAAGAGATGTATCTCTTACTTCTCTTGCTTTCTCTCCGAAAATAGCACGAAGAAGTCTTTCTTCTGCAGTCAGTTCTGTCTCACCTTTTGGTGTTACTTTACCAACTAAGATGTCTCCGGCACGAACTTCTGCACCAATACGGATAATACCGCGCTCATCCAAATCTTTGAGAGCATCATCACCGACGCCCGGTACATCACGTGTAATTTCTTCCGGTCCGAGTTTTGTATCACGTGCTTCTGTCTCATATTCATTAATATGAACAGAAGTATACACATCTTCCTGCACCAGTCTTTCACTGAGCAGTACGGCATCCTCGTAGTTATAACCTTCCCATGTCATAAATCCAATCAACGGGTTTTTACCAAGGGCGATTTCGCCGCCGGAAGTAGAAGGTCCATCAGCAATTACCTGACCAGTCTCAACTTCATCACCTTTTGTAACAATCGGTCTCTGGTTCATGCAGGTACCCTGGTTGCTTCGTACAAATTTAGACAATTTATACTCATCCAGATTTCCATCTTTTTTACGAATCAAAATGCGGTTTGTTTCGGCACGTTCTACCACACCGCCTTCTTTTGCTACCACACAGTTTCCGGAGTCAACAGCCGCTTTCATTTCCATACCTGTTCCGACAACCGGCGCCTCTGTTACCAGAAGCGGCACCGCCTGACGCTGCATGTTGGAACCCATCAGAGCACGGTTCGCATCATCATTTTCCAAGAATGGAATCATGGCTGTTGCCACAGAGAATACCATCTTTGGCGATACGTCCATGTAATCAATTTTATTTCTCTCAAACTCCGATGTCTCTTCACGGAAACGACCGGATACATTTTTACGAACGAAATGACCTTCTTCGTCCAGACGCTCATTCGCCTGCGCAACGTGGTAACGGTCTTCTTCGTCTGCTGTCATATAAACAACTTCATCTGTTACACGTGGATTCTCCGCATCCGAGTGGTCTACTTTACGATATGGAGCCTCAACAAATCCATACTCGTTAATTCTTGCGTAAGATGCCAGTGAGTTGATCAAACCGATGTTCGGTCCCTCAGGCGTCTCAATCGGACACATTCTTCCATAATGGGAATAGTGTACGTCACGCACCTCAAATCCGGCACGGTCACGGGACAAACCACCAGGTCCGAGGGCTGACAGACGACGTTTGTGTGTCAACTCAGAAAGCGGGTTATTCTGATCCATAAACTGTGACAACTGGGAACTTCCGAAGAATTCCTTAACCGCTGCCGTTACCGGTTTAATATTAATCAACGACTGTGCAGAAATACCTTCGATATCCTGCGTTGTCATTCTTTCACGCACCACACGCTCCATACGGGACAAACCAATACGGTACTGGTTCTGAAGCAGCTCGCCTACTGCACGGATACGACGATTTCCCAAGTGATCGATATCGTCGTCATTTCCCAGACCATATTCCAAATGGATGTTGTAGTTAATAGAAGCAAAAATATCTTCCTTTGTAATATGTTTCGGAATTAACAATGCTACATTGCGGCGGATTGCGTCATAACGCTCCTCATCCGTCTCATTTTCTTCCAAAATCTTTTTCAATTCCGGATAGTAAACATCTTCTGTAATTCCCAACGCTTTTTTATCTGCCTGTGGCAAAAATGCATGTAAATCAACCATCATATTGGACAATACTTTTACAACATGTCCTTCTTCTGTCTGCATCATTACAAACGGAATGGCTGCGTTCTGAATTTCACGAGCAAGTTCTTCGGAAACCATCGTTCCGGCTTCTGCCACTACTTCACCGGTTTCCGGGCTGACTGCATCTTCTGCAAGTGCAAATCCGATAATACGATTTGTGAAGGATAATTTCTTATTAAATTTATAACGTCCAACCTTCGCCAAGTCATAACGTCTTACATCAAAGAACATATTATTAATGAGGCTTTCCGCACTGTCTACAGCAAGCGGTTCACCCGGACGAAGTTTTTTATACAATTCAAGCAAACCGTCCTGATAGTTCTTGGAAACGTCCTTCTCAATACTTGCCAAAATTTTCGGCTCCTCGCCAAACATGTTCAAAATTTCCTGATCGGTCCCTACACCAAGTGCTCGAATCAATACCGTAATCGGAACTTTTCTATTTCTATCTACACGAACGTAAAATATATCATTGGAGTCTGTCTCATATTCCAACCACGCTCCACGGTTTGGAATAACAGTCGAAGAATACAACTCTTTACCGATTTTATCATGGGCGATACCATAATAAATGCCAGGGGAACGAACCAACTGACTTACAATAACACGCTCTGCTCCGTTAATAATAAACGTACCTGTCGCGGTCATAAGAGGAAGGTCTCCCATGAAAATATCATGTTCACTAATTTCCTCTGTTTCATTATTATGGAGTCTTACTTTAACTTTCAATGGTGCCGCATAAGTCGCATCCCGCTCCTTACACTCTTCGATGGAATATTTCACATCATCCCGGCACAGCTCAAAGCTAACAAATTCCAGACTTAAATTGCCGTTGTAATCCGCAATCGGCGAAATATCGCGGAATACTTCATTCAAGCCCTCTTCCAGAAACCATTTGTACGAATCTGTCTGAACCTCAATGAGGTTTGGCATCTCCAATACTTCTTTCTGTTTCGAGTAACTCATTCTCACACCTTTGCCCACATGGACAGGGCGTATTCTGTTTTTCTCCATTGATGATTTCACTCCTTGTCTTTTCTACAGAACTGTGATATACTACGAATTAGGTAGGGATATTGCGCCTACCATACCACAATAGTGCATTTTCTATCGTACCACAAATGTAGTAAGGTGTCAAGCGTTTATTTGGCACTTTTTTCTATTTTTTTAATATTTTTAAGGAGACGATGTATGGGGAATCAAATCATTATTTCAATCAGCCGTGAATACGGCAGCGAAGGACACACAATTGCGAAACAAATTGCGAAAGATCTGGGGCTTCCTTTTTATGACCGCAATATGCTTGACGAAATCGCAAAAGAAAAGGGCTTTGACCCGGCTGTTTTTGCCGGTGTAGATGAAAAGCCGCGCAACAAACTGCTTTCGCGCCGAGTAAAAGGATATTCTAATGCAACCGAAGACAATTTGGCACAGATGCAGTTCGAATTTCTTCGTAAAAAGGCCGCCTCCGGCGAATCTTTTGTCGTGCTTGGCCGTTGTTCCGAAACGATTCTAAAGGAATATGATAGCTTAGTTTCAATTTTTGTTACCGGAAACAAGGACCGCAAATTAAAACATGTTATAGAGAAGTTTTCACTTTCCGAAACTGCCGCCGCAGCTAAAATCACTAAACATGACGCATACCGCCGCCGATACCATAATCACTATTCGGATTTTAAATGGGGTGACTCGCGTAATTATGATGTTTGTATCAATAGCAGCCGGATTGGTGTGGAAGGGACAGCAAAATTATTGAAGGAGTTTGTGGAGAGCATAAAAGAATCCTAGTCTCTTTTACCACAAGCGGTGCCGTGCCGCACTTCGTGCGTCACTCTCTCCCCTTTCCGCGGTGCCGTGCCGCACTTCGTGCGTCACTACGCGCGCACGCGCGCTATAAAATCAAAAATAGACTCAGAAACTTGCAAGCAAGCTTGCAGTTTCCAAGTCTATTTCTGGTTTTGCACCGCTTAGTGTGAACGCGATTATTTTAATGTTACTTTTGCGCCTTCAGCTTCGAGTTTCTCTTTGATTTCTTCAGCTTCTTCTTTTGTAGCGCCCTCTTTAACTACTTTAGGAGCTCCGTCTACAACTTCTTTAGCTTCTTTCAATCCAAGACCAGTTACTTCACGAACAACTTTGATAACTTTAACCTTAGCTGCTCCAACTTCTGTCAACTCTACATCGAACTCGTCTTTCTCAGCTGCGCCGCCTGCTGCGTCTCCGCCTGCTGCTGCAACGACTACACCTGCTGCTGCAGATACGCCGAACTCTTCCTCACATGCTTTTACTAAATCATTCAATTCCATAACGCTCATCTCTTTGATAGCATCGATAAATTCCTGTGTTGTCATTTTGTTTTCCTCCATTCAAATTTTAAAAAATAATAATAACTTATTCTGCTGCTGTTTCGCCCTGAGCTTCTGCAATCTGTTTTACGACACGAGCAAAGTTCGTGATTGGTGACTGCAGGCTTCCAAGCAACTTGGAAATAAGCTCGTCTTTTGACGGGATTGTAGCAAGAACTTTAACGCCAGCGGCATCATAATACTCACCATCTACAACTCCACTCTTAATCTCAAGAGCCTCTGCTTCTTTTGCAAAATTATTAATAATTCTTGCCGGAGCAGTCTCATCTTCGATACCGAATGCGATTGCTGTAGGACCTTCCAAGTCTTTGTCAAGCTGCGCAAAATCGGTTCCATCAAATGCCAAGTGAAGCATTGTATTTTTGTATACTTTGTATACAACACCAGCTTCTCTTAACTGTTTACGAAGTTTTGTATCCTGCTCAACTGTCAGTCCACGATAATCAACAAGAACTGCAGATTTAGCATCTGATACATAGCCTTTGATTTCATCAACGATAGGCGCTTTTAATTCGACTTTAGCCATGATTTGTTACCTCCTTATTATTGTCAGCTTATGCTGCCATATAATCTGCCGGAGATTTCATCAAAAATGTCATTGACATTTATAAAAAATCCTCTGCCTGCGCACGCAGACAGAGGATATAATCTCACTATGATTGCATTCACAATCTTCCTCGGCAAGCGGCATCCGCACTTACATAGCAAAGCTATACTTGCTGTCTACGGCAGTTATAAACTTTAGTCAGTGTAGCATAGCGCTACACAATTGTCAAGTTTTTAATTATCCAATTTTCAAAGTATTTACTTTGATTCCAGGACCCATTGTAGAAGTTACGGTAACACTCTTCATATAGGTTCCCTTTGCACTTGCTGGTTTTGCTTTAATAATAGCATCCATCAATGTGTTAAAGTTCTCGGTAAGCTGCTCTTCTGTGAAGGAAGCTTTACCAACTGGACAATGGATAATATTTGCTTTATCCAAACGATACTCGATTTTACCTGCTTTAATATCATTAACAGCCTTTGTAACATCCATTGTAACCGTACCGGCTTTTGGGTTTGGCATCAAGCCTTTTGGTCCGAGGACACGTCCCAAACGACCAACTACGCCCATCATGTCAGGTGTTGCTACTACAACGTCAAAATCGAACCATCCCTCATTCTGGATTCTTGGAATGAGTTCTTCGCCACCAACAAAATCTGCACCTGCTGCTTCTGCTTCTGCCACTTTATCGCCTTTTGCGAATACAAGAACACGAACTGTTTTACCAGTACCGTGAGGCAGAACAACGGCACCACGTACCTGCTGGTCAGCATGACGGCCATCTACACCAAGACGGATATGAGCTTCTACGGTTTCATCAAATTTTGCAACTGCTGTTTTCTTAACAAGGCTAATTGCTTCAGCCACATCATACTGTGTTGCACGATCTACTAATTTTGCGGCCTCTGTATATTTTTTACCTCTTTTCATTTTTCAAACCTCCTAGTGGTATTAACGAACATTGTCTCCCACAACGTCCAAATGACATTAGTTCTTTTTTCTGCGATAAATTTTGACTACTCTTCTACTGTGATACCCATACTTCTTGCTGTACCAGCAATCATGCTCATAGCTGCTTCTAAGCTGCCGGCATTTAAGTCAGGCATTTTTGTTTCTGCAATTTTCTGGATATCTTCCTTAGAAATTGTAGCAACTTTCTTTTTGTTCGGCTCGCCGGAACCAGACTGAATCTTGCATGCTTTCTTCAAAAGAACAGCAGCCGGCGGAGTCTTTGTTACAAAACTAAAACTTCTATCTGCATAAACAGTAATTACAACAGGAATAATCATTCCATCCTGTCCCTGTGTTTTAGCGTTAAACTCTTTTGTAAACTGAGCAATATTGATTCCGTGCTGTCCAAGTGCAGGACCAACCGGTGGTGCCGGAGTTGCCTTTCCTGCCGGAATCTGTAATTTAATATATCCTTCGACTTTCTTAGCCATTTTCAATTCCTCCTAAACGATTAAACCAGTTTCAATTCTGAGAAGTCAATCTCAACCGGAGTATCACGGCCAAACATATCAATGACAATAACTGCCATCTGTTTTGCCGGGTGAACTTCCTGAACAACACCGTCAGTATCCTGCCATACTCCCTCTGTAACGATAACATGATCTCCAATGGAAAATGGAGAAGCCTCTGCCTCTGCCAAAAATCCCATGTTGGCAATTTCTTCTTCTGTCAACGGTACCGGTTTGGATCCCGGTCCAACAAATCCTGTTACGCCACGTGTGTTTCGCACAACATACCAAGTCTGGTCATTCATAATCATATTGATTAAAACGTACGCCGGAAACATTTTCTTCTGAACCTGTTTCTTTTCTCCGTTTTTCTCTTCTACGACCGTCTGCAGCGGAATCAGAACTTCTAAAATCTGATCCTGCAGATTACGATTCTCGATTGTTTTCTCAATATCTGCTTTTACCTTATTCTCATAACCGGAATAAGTATGAACTACATACCATTTTGCTTCTTCTGCCATGGCAACCTCCTATGAAACAATGTGAAGTGCAGCCAATCCCAGACGAATCACCCAGTCAACACCGGCAATCAGTACACCGAGCAATACGGACACTACGATTACAAGTGCAGATTGTTTCACCAAATCTTCCTTCTTCGGCCAGGTACACTTCTTAAACTCACTCTTTACACTTTTAAAGAAGCCAGGTTTCGAAGTCTTTTCTGCTTCGCTCATGTGACACACATCCTTTCCGAAACATCACACGGACTACTTAGTCTCCTTGTGTAACGTGTGTTTCTTGCAAAATCTACAATATTTCTTTGTTTCCATTCTGTCCGGATGGTTCTTCTTATCTTTGGTCATGTTGTAATTACGCTGTTTGCATTCTGTACATTCCAAAGTAATTTTAGTACGCATCTTGTCACCTCCGTGAAATTATTTTTTCTGAACCCACGCAATCCTGCGCTTATTCAGCTCTTACACCGCAACTGCGGCTTGGTCAAAATTTTGGCATAAAAAAAAGACCTAATTCATCGCCTATCCACTATACCACAAGCCATAGGTCCACGTCAATAAGTTTTTTTCGCGAAAGCTACAAGCCATGCAAAAAATAAAACTCACGCTGCTTCGTTGGGAGCTTGCTCACATAAGAAGCAGTGGGATTTTTATTTTTTATAGGGCGACAGCCCGCGACCGAGTGAGCTTTGCTCACGAGGTCGGCATGGCTTGTAGCTTCACTATTATCAACATTCTCTCCTAACAACAAAATAGAGGGCAACTACGTGCCCTCTGCTCATAAATCGCTCATTTATAAGGCTGTGCATCACCTATTGTTAAAGCACAATGCTTTTCTTATGTATAGTATATTAAAAATCACATGAAACGTCAACATGTTTTTTCAAATATTTTCTATTTCACATCTAGTCACCTTTATTCTTCTGCAAATAACAAACAGGGGCAAAACATATACCCCTGCCGCAAAATCATGCAGAAAGATAAATTTTTGAAACCTTTCCTTTCACTATTTTAACCCATGTGGAAATACCAGCCCAATTTTTCGTACTTTTAATTCCACGTTGTTTTGTGAACTTTTTAATTGCATAGGAATACTCTTCATTTCCCTCGCATTCTACCACTTTACAATTAGATGCAACCTTATACTTTCGTGTCTTTGCCTTGATTTTTTTACTTGTATCCCAATCAAACTTTTTCTTCACCTTGCTCATGCCACCCTTAATAATCAATTTTCCACCCCGATAATACATTTTAATACGACATCCAGCTTCGCCGCCCTGACTTTTTGTAAGCCCCGTTCCATAAAGCCAATACGAACTTGCCGCTTTAGCCTTACTTCCTCCGCTCCATTGACACAGTCCTCCAACCAAAAGGGATAACACCAATAACTTTACAATAATCTTCTTTCTCATTTTTCTACCTCCTAAAACATTCTTGATTTCGATATTATATCAAGAAAAAAAAGAAATTTCTTTGGAATTTTTCAATATAATTCTACCAAGCAACTCTTTAACTCATTTTTCCTTTTAATGGTTGCCTTTTTCTGAATTTTAGGAGTGTTCCTCGCCCTTTCGCGATGTTTTACGCCACAAAAACAACTCTTTTAGATGTAATTTCAAATTAGCGTTGCTTTTGATAGCAAGTTCCATCATTCCGATGCAACGCTTTTCCGCTTTTCAGACAATTTGCGTTGTTTTTCACGTTTTCGTCTCTATCCACACGCAACACACAACACAGCAACACACAGCACAGCCGCCACACAACTTAGCCATCACGCAACTTAGCCGCCATACAACACGAATGCGTCAAATCCAATGATTATACGTTGCCACGGTTCCAATCAGATTAATCGCAAACCCAAACACCAAAATCACCGTATTCCACTGCACAAACTTTTCACCCTTTGGTTTCCAGAGTGTCAGACCAAAGAACAAATACGGCATCATATCAAGCAGGTACCGGTTGCCAAACTGCCAGCCGCCAAGCGTTTTATGACAACAGATAATCAATAAATGCGCCACCGCCAGAAGAGGAAGCATAATCAACAGTGTAAGATTTCCCTCTCTCTTTTTCACCAGCGCATATATCCAAACACCAATCATGGTAATAAAAATCGGCGCAATCAGCCAAAACGCCATTCCATCCGATGAGAAAAACGAAAGCGCACCACCGTTTCCCCCTGCTGCCGGCAGACGCAGATAATGCATTAAATTTTCTTTTAAATAAGAAAGATTAAACTGACCGGTCGTGGTTCTCGTAAACTCCGGCAGATAATTATGTCCAAATTCCGTGATATTGCCGAAGCGGGCATAATTGAGCGCCATATACGAAATTGCAATCGCACCACAGCCAATCGCCCAGTACCATTTTTCTTTTACAAGCTGCCATACTGTCCCTTCCGGATTTTCCTTTTTGTACCCTTTCACCAAAAGATAACCTAAAAGAATTCCATAGAGTGCAAGCATCGGACGGCATCCCACAGCACACGCCCAGAAAGTTAATGCCAGACCGCCTTTATTTCGCAGCGTATAATACAACGCCATCAAGCTGAGCGTAAAACTCATGCTCTGTGCAATAAACCACACATAGCCGTTCATTCCGACAAACAAATAACCGGAGGCAAAGTAAAGCATAAGCACCCAGAACAGTGAATACTGTTTCTCCGCACTTGCCTCTCGATAAAGTTTGACCGCATAAATACACCCGATTATCGTAACTGCAAGAGCAATCAAATGGTCCGGTGTATTTGTACCAAACAAGACAACAAACGGTATCAGTACATAGGAAGGAAACGGCGGAAAACTCACAAAATATTTCCCCTGATAAATGGCAAGTTCAAGCCACTCGTAATTCTGTCCTAAATCAAGTCTTCCCTTTAACCACGAATCCGTCTGCAAGGCATATGAATTATATGGATTACTCTGCCAAGGCCATTGTCCGGCAAATGCCGCAATCACCCAAAACGTACCAAGTAACGCAAGCGGCACAATGACATAAATCCAATCCACTTTTTCAAGCCATTTTTTCATACTCTCTCCTCCTATTTATCCTCGTAATGCTCCAGAAAATGATGTTTTACACCATCTTTTTTATAAGCAATTACCGTATCTAGATTTACATTTTCCACACTCTTAAAAATATTTCCCTCAATAAAAGGATTTGTCTTCTTCAAGTCATGAATCAGATTTTTAATTTCCAGTCGTTTCGAGCGGGTTTCCTCATTATCGCATGTTGTACAAGTGTCCGTAAATTTGCACGCACACTGAATAAACTTCAAATCATTGTAGTCGCGCCACGCCTTAATGTCATCTTCACGAACAAGATACAACGGACGAATCAACTCCATCCCCTCAAAATTTGTGCTGTGAAGTTTCGGCATCATCGTCTGCACCTGCGCCCCATAGAGCATTCCCATCAAAATTGTTTCGATTACATCGTCGTAATGATGCCCAAGTGCAATCTTATTGCAGCCAAGTTCTCTCGCAAAATTATACAAATGACCTCTCCGCATACGGGCGCACAAATAACACGGCGATTTTTCAATATGGTAAACCGAATCAAAAATATTCGATTCAAAAATCGTAATCGGCACATGCAGAATTTTCGCATTGTTCTCAATCACCTTGCGGTTTGCCTCGCTGTAGCCGGGGTCCATAACAAGAAATTTTACATCAAATTCAAACTTGCTGAAACGTTTCAAGTCCTGAAAGCATTTCGCCATCAACATCGAATCTTTTCCGCCGGAAATGCAGACCGCAATTTTATCTCCCGGTTTTACCAATTCATACTGCGTAACCGCTTTCGTAAACTTCGACCAGATATTTTTCCGGAATTTTTTATGAAGACTCCGCTCCACTTCTTTCGCCTTGTCAACAGCAGCATCTTGTTCTTCCATTTGACGAAAACGTGCCAAAAGCCACGAAGTGTAACCGCCCTGAAGGCTCACGGCATCGAACCCTTCTTCACAAAGTTTTTCCGCAACACCTACACTGGTCTCGCCTCTGCTGCAGCAAATAACAAGTTTTTTTGTCTTATCTACCTCAGGACTTGCCGAAATTTCATCTTTATCTAAATGCAACGCTCCATCTATGGCACCTCTAGCCACTTCCTGCTCACCGCGAATATCAACAATCTGATAAGTTTCCGGGTTCATTGCAAATAATTCATCTACTGTAATACTCATATTAACGCCGCTCACTTTCCGTCTGACACAAGTCTTTAACCACCTCACCGGCAATAATAAGCCCCGCAGCCGAAGGTACAAATGCTGTACTTCCCGGAATATCCCGGCGCTCCGTGCACTTATGCTTTGCCCCCGGCGGACAGATGCAGTTTGTCCGGCAGCTGATTGCCATGTCCTCAATCGGGCGTTTCGGCTGTTCTTCCGAATACACCACCTTGAGTTTCTTCACACCGCGTTTCTTCAACTCGCGCCGCATTACTTTTGCCAGCGGACACACTTTTGTTTTATAAATATCTGCAACACGGAAACCGCTCGCATCTAGCTTATTACCGGCACCCATACTGCTGATAATCGGTGTATTTGTCTCCTTCGCACGCAGGATTAACTCAATCTTTGCCGTCACCGTATCAACCGCATCAATCACGTAGTCATATTCCTCAAACGGAAATTCTGCTGCATTTTCCGGCAAAAAGAAGCACTTATGAACATTTACGACAGCATCCGGGTTGATATCTAAAATTCGTTCTTTCATAACATCAACCTTGTACTGTCCAACTGTTTTCCTCGTAGCAATAATCTGCCGGTTCAGATTCGTCAGACAGACTTTATCATCATCAATCAAATCAAATGTAAACACGCCGCTGCGAACAAGCGCTTCACATACATAGCCACCGACACCGCCAATTCCGAAAACCGCCACTCTAGCATTTTTCAAGCGTTCCATACCTTCTTTTCCCAACAATAATTCCGTTCTTGAAAACTGTGTCAGCATCTTAGTTTCATCCTTTTCTTATCGCAACTGTTTCCGCATCTGTAAATACATTGTATACCGGGTTAATTCGTACAAAATACTCCGAAAGTCCCAGTTTCTTTCCAATATTTGTTTTCAAATCTTCCTTGTTTTGATCTGTCAGATTATTATAAGTAATCGGGTAAACCGATCCAGGCCCGCTGTTTTTCCATGCAATGCACTGAATTGCGCGTCCCATGCCGCTGAGTGTGTTATTTTTAATCGAAACATTCACACCGCCACTCACCAAAATACCACGGGTATCACTTTTTCCTTTTTGCTTTACATTGGAAATAACATTGTTCTCCAACACAGAATCTGACCAGTTCATCACGCGTACCGGCGAATCCCAGAGCATATTTTCAATGCGGTTATTTCGCAAAACAATGTTCTTATGATAAATCTGCTCTTCACCGTTGGCACTGTATTTATGAGTTCCAATCGCACGTCCCAGATTCGAGAATTTGCAGTTTGCAATTGTCACATTCTGATTTGGTGTCTTGTCATACGTGGACCAGTCATTGTGGAATCCCTGCGTTTCGCGGTCAGGCGTATCCAGATTGATTGCCTCTTTTACATAATCTGAATTTTTCTTCACATTTTTAAAAGTGCATCCGGTAACCGAAACATTTGCAGATGCATCCATTTCAATGAAATGTCCTACATTTACATTTTTAAAATTAATTTTTTCAATCGTCACGCCATCATTATGTGCTACATCAAAAGCAATGCCGTATTTCATGTATTTCATGTCAATTGAAACACCGCCTTTGCCGACAAAGTGAATGTTTTTCTCACCATTATAGGCACTGTAAACGCCTTTCTTTTTCGCATTTGATGGGCGAATCAACTGGAACAGCGTAATCGCTGCCGGCATCTTTTTCTTATTCGTCTTCGTTCCTTTTACAATTTTAACGCCCTTTTCAAAAATAATCGTAACATTCGATGGCACATGAATGGTATTGGTAATGGTGTACGTTCCCTTTTTCAAAATAAGCGTTCCTTTTCCCTTTTTCTGGAATTTCTCCATATAAGAACGAATGGTAAAATACATCCTTGTTTTTTTATTATATAAAGAAGATTTTGTAAACTTCGATGCTTTCAACGGTTTGCTTTTAGTTGTGATTTTATACACCTTGCCCTGTTTATAATCTTTCGCCTCCGTTTTTACTGTGCAGACACTCATGGCAAGCACAAAAAAAAGCGCTGCCGTCAGAATATGAAGTCCTATCTTTTTCCCTTTTTGATTTCTCATGTAGTTCATCCTCTCTTTTTGACTTTTTATACAAAATCTGCTATCGTGTAAGATAGTTGCTTAACGTTTTTACGGTTGACAAGGAGATAACAATGTCAAATTTACGCTCACATCTTACCAAAAGCGATTTTATATTAATTCTATTTTTATTATTCATCGGTATCGGCATTACCGTTTGGATTTATTATCCAAAATCCACACCTGCCTCAACCGTTGAAGTCCGTGAAAATGGAAAATTGATTCTATCCTTACCCCTGTCAGAAAACACAAAACAAACGATTCGCTGTACAGACGGAGGAAGCAATCAATTCCTTATTCAGGATGGCGCCGTTACTATGACGGATGCAGACTGTGGTGACAAAACCTGTGTTAAAACCGGCTCAATTAAAGAAACCGGACAGTCGATTGTCTGTCTGCCGCACCGTCTTGTCATAACCATTACGGATTCTTCTCCGGATTCTGCACCGGATGCTATTGTACGATAATACCAAACAGGAGGCTTATATGAAACCGCACATCCACACAATCACTGAACTTGCTATTTTTACCGCCATCGCTTTCATATTCAGTTATATTGAAAGTCTTTTTCCGCTTCCTATCCCATTTCCGGGAATCAAACTGGGGCTTGCCAATCTGGTTATTGTACTTGTTTTGTATAAAAATGGCTTCTGCCAAGCGCTTACCGTAAGCATTGTACGAGGACTGTTAAATGCTTTTACCTTTGGCAGTCTGTTCGGATTTCTATACAGCCTCGCCGGAAGTGTACTTAGTCTTATTATCATGAATTTGTTGAAAAATAAAACCCACTTACACATTTCCGCTTTCGGAGTTAGTGTTGCAGGCGGAATTACACATAACATTGGGCAGTTTGCCGTAGCCGCATGGCTTGTGGGTCCTTCTGCCATCCTTCCTTATTTTCCTTTTTTGTATTTCTCCGGCTTAATTGCCGGCGGTCTGATTGGTGCCTTTGTTCTGCTTTGCCGACAAAGAATCCCACTCTTTAGCAGTACGAATTGAACAGCATACCGCTAAATGCAGATGCCTGATAAGCAGTTCCAATGTCGCTCCGATATAAATGCGCATAACTATAAACTTTCTTATCCACATACTCCATCGGATTCATACTCATCTGTTCTGCTTTCGATGCCAAATCCGCAATAAATTTCTCCGGTACTTTTATCTCTGCCTCATCTGAAAATGACAAAAAGCCATCGGAATCAATCGCAATTCCGGATTCAAACAATTCTGCCGTGTGTCCCTCCACAAGATAGCGCAGCTCACCGCCCGGTCTCGATGGCTTATGATTCGCCTCACCATACTCGTCACTGCGTTTGAGCAGACCATTGTACAACGACAAGACGCGGTTCATGTTATCCTCCACGTCCTCACTTCGCCCATTAAGCACATCCTGCGAAGCTTCTGAAAGTTCCATCGACATTTCCTTCACATTCAGCGCATACGCCTGCGTGTCCGCAGAAAGTTTCACCATAACAAGCGGATTCGCATTATTCAGGCTGACAATGCTTTTATATTTATTTTTTAATTCTCTTTTGTTGTGAATACTGTTTTTTGGTGACACTTCCGGCAGGAAGCCCCCAAGATATAAATTATATGCCGCTATCATAATCATCACGCCTTCCGTGGCTGTTCAAATTTCTCCTCTTATGTGTAATCATAAGTCTAATGATTCATTATCATTGTAAATCATTTTTCTGCAAAATGCAAATAAAATCTCCTTTTGTCCAAAAGCAGAAAAAGACACCGTTTCAGACCACGATGTCTTTTTCTTTTCGTATATTACACGATATTTGCTTTTTTGCCAAGTCCCTTTCCCTGAAACAATTTCCGGTATTTTTTTAGTTTTTTCTTTGGAACCTGAATTTTTAATTTAACATTTGTTTTTTTGAATGCCTGCTTACCGACCTTTGTTATCTTTGTTGACAAGACCTTTATTTTCTTTAATTTTGACATTTTGTAAAACGCTTTTTTGCAAATTCCGGTTACGGCATATTGATACCCTTTATAAGAAACTGTCTTGGCTATCGTAATACTTTTCTTTGTCTTGTTTGCCACTCCGAGAACGGATACCGTCTTTACCTTTCCGGAAGACGTTGTAATTACATATTTCACCCCACCTTTTTTGATTATGGTTCCTTTTTTCGGAAGTTTTGTCTTTGCGGCAGGTGTACCGGCAACCGGCTGACTGACACCTGGTTCTTCTGTCTGTTTTGGTTCTTCTGTCTGTTTCGGTGCTTCTGTTGGGGCAGCGGTTGGTGTTGCTGTCGGAAGCGGTGTTGGTGTTGCATCCGGCACTGACTTTTCAACAAGTGACGTTTGTGCTGTCATAAGTTCAACCGTACATTTTTGAACCTGTTCCCCAGTTACCGCCGGCGTAATTATCGCTTGTTCACCTGCCAAAATTGCATTTTTTAGTGCAGTTGCCGATACCTCTTCATACTTGGCTGCATCAATTTTTTTCGCCTTATCTAATTCATCCTTTAGAAAACCAACCAGCTCGTCTATTGTCACAAATTCTCCTGTCATAACGGCATTTTCCGCATGCATAACAAATGAAGAACCATCCAGTGCTTCCTGCTTTCCATTTACCTTAAAGGAACCTATTTTCAAATAGTATCCTTCATCTGCCTTTACACTTACCTTTACAATGTCACCAGCATGATATGTGGATTTTTCTCCACTTATCTGACCATGCTTCGTATTTGTATCCATGGAAACTTCATATGCTGTAATCATTTTATTATACACAACATCTGCCCAGCGTTTTCCGTGTTCAATCAAACCAAGTTTGCTCAGATGAAGATTATCCGTGTGTCGATACTCACCCTGTAAATCATCGGTCGTTGGTCCCACAAAAATAGTTTCATCGTTGCAGGCCGCACGCTGGGTCTCTTTCATGGATTCCATTTTCTTCGTATTATTGTAATTGCTCCATGCATAGGAAACCTGCGCAATGCACCAATTCAAATTATATCCGGCATCTTCTCTTGTCTGTGCAATTAACTGCTGTAAAGAAGCCAGATATTTTTCGCGCTTTGTTCCATCCGTATCAGCCTCTCCCTGGTGAAGCAAAAAAGCACGATACCCATATGGCTTCAAGTCATTAATTGCATTTTTAATTGCAAAATAATGTTTTGTACGAAGTTCCTCAATTTTAGCAGAACCAACACCCGTTGATACAAAGCCAACCGGAACACCAGTCTTCTGTGTCAGGGCGTCTCCCATGGAAGGCCATGCGGAGCCACCGCCATTACCGGTATTAAATCCACTTTCACTCGGCTGACTGTCCTCACAATGCTGCCACGTGTTAGTATTCGGATTATATGCTGATACTAAATCTGATTGAGCAGTTGTTTTTTCGCCTCCAAAGTTACAGGAATTTGACTGTCCACCGGTAATAAAAACTTCACCGACTCCAACTTTTTCTACTGTTTTACTCTCACTTCCCGCATTTACAATCAATGTATACCAGCCACCTCCGGGTACATTTGCAATACTTCCTTCATATGTATTACCTTCCCCTTTGGTTAAAACCGCCGTTTTTCCTAATTCTTTATCTCCGTCATAAAGTTTTGCCGACACCTCCCCGGTTCCACTGTACTCAATAGAAACCTTTACGTTGGCATAATTGTTATTGTCCCTTTGATAAATTGCGCGCTCGGTAGGAATTTTAACCTCCAATTTTTCCGCCGCTTTTCCCGACTGCGGCGCAAAACAAATCCCCGCCATCATTGCCATCGTAATCACCGACCATTTCATGATTTTTTTTAATTTCATTAATACTCTCGCTTTCCTTTGATAACGAAAGAGACCTGCAAAAAGAGCAGGTCTCTTTCATCGCAAATACTATTTTACAAATGTTATCTTAGTAATCGTCACAGAGCCTGCGTACCCTGCCTTTCCGGCATTGATTACAACAAACGGTTCTGTACCCTCTTCTTTTTTCACATTGGAAAGATTTACCTCAAAATATCCTTCTGATGTAACACCATACTTAGGATCTGTTACATCTTTACCATTCACTTTATGACCAACAATTCCGTGGAATTCGAAAGTCGGATCGGATGCTGTAAATTCAATCTGGCATTTTGAATATTGCTTAAAATCAATATCACTCGGAAGCATAACTTTTGCTGTTGGAGCCCACTGTGCCAGTCCGCTTTCCACATAACTTACAGCCTTTGGAAGTTCCGACACAAGACTATCTTCTCCTGCTGTTACCGACAGATACGTAAATGTTCCTTTAAATCCGGCAGTTCCTGTGCCTACATGAACATAAACCTTATCATCCGCACCGATTTTCTTCATGTCATCAGCAGTCAATGTTAGATTTACCTCGCCGCCTGTCTTGCCATAGTAATCTTTAATTGCCGGGGAATTCCATTTGTCACCGGTCTTTAATCCAATGTTAAATCTCTGTGTATCTTTTACGTCAGTATTTCCTTCCATCGCTGTGTACTTTATCGAAATAGTTGTTCCATCTTTACTCAATTTTGACTTATCAATCTCAAAAATTCCCATAGAAGCATACTGAGCAAATCCATTAGGTACATACGTATAAGATGCACCTGCCCCTAAATCATCACCTTCTAAAACAAGGTCAGAAGCGGGTTCTGCTGTTGGTGTTGCTGTTGGTGTTGCTGTTGGTGTTGCTGTTGGTGTTGCTGTTGGCGTTGCTGTTGGCGTTACCGACGGTTCTGTTGTTGATGTTGCAGTCGGTGTCGCTGTTGGCTCTTTTACCGGTTCTTTTGTTGGACCATTCGTTGAACCGTTTGTCGGTTTGTTTGTGGTCTTAGCCGGTTCTGCGGTAACAACAACTTTTTTGGCACTGCTTACTTTCACCGTAATCGTCTTTTTCACTTTTTTCTTTCCATTCTTCATTTGAACGGAAATTTTTGCAGTTCCTTTTTTTAAACCTTTAATTGTTGCTCCCTTTTTGGATTTCTTTGTGAGTTTAACAATTTTGGCTGCTTTTTTTGTTACTTTCCAAGTAACTTTCTTTGCATTTTTTACTGTCACCTTTTTTGTTTTCCCCACTGTAACGGAAACCTTTGTTCTACTCAATTTTGGTTTTTTTGCTTTTGCATCAGCAGATACGCCCGACATCTGCGGCACAAGCAGGGCAGCTGTTAATAACAGTGTAAGCCCCTTTGCACGAAATACATTTTTTCTCATGCTCTGATTCCTCCTTTTTGACTTTTCCATCAAAACCCCAAAAAAGCAAAATACTGCCATTGTTTTCACAATGACAGTATTTTTAGTTATAAGAGTTTGTTTTGAGGGAAAGTAAATATTGATTTACTTGAGTATTAGTATAACTCACTTCCTGCAGCAAATCCATGATATATCTTGAACGAAAATTGATTTATCATGCACACTTTACGGCTGAACCAAATGTTCTTTACGATAATGGCTTGGAGAACATCCTTCATGCTTTTTAAATTGGCGGCAAAAATGCTCTACATTGCGATATCCACACTGCATACTAATCTCACCAACATCAAAGTCACTTCGAACCAAAAGCATCTTTGCCCGAATCATCCGACTCTCAATCACTTCTGAAATACATGAAATATTTGCAAAATTTTTATACACTTTCTGAAGTGAGCGTGGACTTAGATTTATCCGCTCTGCCATCATTTCCAACGTCCAGTCATATTCCGGATGTGCATAAATATCCCCGCGCAGTTTTTCTAAGAGCGGCTGATACCTGGAGCCTTGCTTAGGAAATGCATAATCATGAAACCAGTGGAAAATAATATGCATCAAATTCGAAATAATATATTCTTCGCTTTTACTATGCCAATAATTCTCACAGGCAACCATATGCCAATAAACAAGAAAATAGTCATAATTTAAACAGAAAATAGGAACTCCAAACGGCACATAGCCTTCCGCAAACAAAGGTTCATCACAATCAAATCGTATCCATGTGTATGTTAATCTTCCTTCTTTCGCATGATAATGAACTCTCTGACCGGGCTTATAAATAATTCCGGTATGTGCCGGGTATGGACGCATCTCGCCATCCACTTCTATCATCGTATCGTTTTCAAACAACATCATCTCATACTCACCTTCAGCAAATACAAGATTATCCTCAAACCCCTCCGGCATACATTCACGTTCGACTGCATATATAATTCGAAACATGTATTAAACACCTCCTCAACTATTAGTGCTATTATAACATGTCATTTTGAATTATAGCAACACAAAAAAGAACAGCACACCACAATCTTCTATGGTATGCTGTCCTTTTATACATCTACAAAACAATACTATTACTTTTTAAAGCTCCAAGAATCCATACGAACATCCAGTGTATCAAACTCAAAATAAATGGTATGCTTTCCTGTCAGCTTTTTACCGAGTTTCTTTGTAACCGTCTGGTAAGAATCCGATGTGGAATCACCAAGTTTCATGGTAATTTCAGATGCTCCATCCGTTCCAAAATCAACATCCGCTACACCAATATAAGCACCAATCTTTCCATTGTATACGGAATAATTTACGGCCCAGTCTTCATTGGACGCTTTTTCATTATTAATAACAGTTCCTACCGTATCTGCCATCGCAAATGTTTCTGCCTCAACCGTCTCATAAGGATTGATTGTACCAATCGATGATACACCGGTCTTTGTCATCTTTGTATCGGCAATTGTTCCATCCGCATTTGTAAAATCTCCATTGTCACCAAGATTTAACTCATTTACATAAGTCGTACGGTAATCCTCTTTCGTACCGACTGCTATTGTGTCTTTCTTCGTATGATAAAATGCATACAGTTTACCATTAAACTGTGTAAAACAGTGATGGTTATTACCGGTTACTCCAAAATATGTACCCGGATTTTTCAAAACACAGCCAACATATTTAAAGTCACCCATTGGGCTGTCACTTACCATTACCGCAATGTTTGCCGTCGGGCAGTCTGCACGGTCAATGGTAACACCGTCAATGCTTCCGGTCCAGTTTGTGCAGTAACTGTAATAATACTTATCTCCGATTTTGTTAATACCGGAATCTTCAAACATGAATGGTGCATCAATCATTTTTGCATCCCCATCTACACTAGTCATATCGTCACTAAGTTTTACAACTCGTGCACATTTAGGATTGCGGATAAAATCTTCTTTCTTTCCATCGGTATTACCAATACCACCAAAATAAAGGTAGCCGGTTCCGTCATCGTCAACCAAAACTGCAGGGTCAAAGAGCCATCCAATTTCAGATTCTGCACAGCCTTTAATGGAGCGGTCAATAATTGGTTTGCCAATCGGATCCGTCCAAGGACCGGTTGGGCTGTCTGCCGTCAATACACCAATACTGCTTGCGTTGTTCGCAAAATACAGGAAGAATTTCTCTTTGCCGTTAATCTTCTTATGACATACTGCAGGTGCCCATGAATTTGCCGACCATTTCGCAGCTCCTTTGTTTCCGGATACTGCAATCGTTCCATGATCTGTCCAGTTCACCATATCGGCAGAAGAATAGCAGTTCAATGATTTAATTTTGCTGTAGTTATTATCTGCATTAGCTGCTGCCTCGTACTGCTGAGAATCATTTGTTCCATAAACATACACTCTTCCGTTGTATTCCATCGCCCACGGATCCGCTGTCAAACGGGAGGTCATAATCGGATTACCGATTTTCCCTTTAACAAGTCCTGTACTAAGATCCGGAACGCCTGCATCTTTATCCGCTGTTTTTGCAACTCCTGTCATGGTTACCTCATCCAGGTAAAAGTCCATATCATTATTGGATTGGTACACAGACTGCCAGTAAATCAAGATCGTTCCCGTGTGCTCCGGCACCTTCATAGTTGCCTCACATTTTGTCCATGTAGAATCCAAAAGTTCAACGGACGTAATTGAATCGTAATGAGTGGACTCATCATCTCCTACATACTGCACGGAAAGATCCAGTTTCTGATCCTCGCCTGTTTCCTGCTTTGCATAAAAAGAAATCGCATATTCATTGTCTGTTTCAACCAAAGAAGAAACATCAATTGAAGCACCATGCCAGTCATCTGTACGTCCTGTTACTTTAGCGCTTTTCTTTGTGTTATTTGCTCCATCATCAACAACTGAAATAGAAGCTGAACCACGAGGAGCCATTGGCTCATATTCGCCCTTTTCCATGTCCGCATTAACAAGCACTGCCGGTGTTGGTTCCGGTGTAGCATCTGCTGATTTTGTCGGTTCCGGTGTCGGCATATGTCCAAATCCGTCTGCCTCTGCAACCAAATTAGAATCCTTAATTTCGTCCGTATACACTTTTACCGATGTGCCTTTTACTGCCGGTTCCGGCGTGGCTGTTGCAGCTGCTGTCATTGTCGCCTGATTTGGTTTCTGTGTGGCTTTGGTTGTCGGTTTTGCTGTTACCTTTGACGCCGCTTTTTTCTTCGTTACCGTCACTTTGACAACACCAATTTTTCTGGATTTCCCGTTCTTTTTAACTTCTTTTACCGTAATCTTGGCTGTCCCCTTCTTCTGACCGGTCACAACACCCTTTTTCGATACTTTGGCAACCTTTTTCTTGTTACTCTTAAATGTGTACTTGCAGGATTTTTTCTTGTTTGCAATTTTAATTGTTTTCTTCTTTCCTACCGTAACACTAATTTTCTTTGTCTTTAATTTTGCTTTTTTCGCTTTTGCCCCCGCATCCGGCGCTGTCATCCCGCCAAGTGTCATTGACAAAGCTAAAATCCCCGATAAAACAACTCCACTAACTCGTTTCCATTGTTTCATGGCAGTTCCTCCTTTACATTATATAGTTATTATATTTTGTTTATAATAACACAAAAAGAAGCCCCCTGCCATGATGATAAACGTATTGTTTTTGATATATTCGGCACACTTATTTAAGCAGCAACATCGGATTTACCGTGGTTTTATTCTCCTTCACCTGAAAATAAAGGTTTGTTCCTTCTTCTTTATAATACTTTGTCGGCTCTGCAATTTTCCCGAGAACCTGTCCTTCCGAAACCATATCACCTTTACTTACAGAAACATCTTTTAACTGTCCATAAACAACTGTAAAACCATCACCAATTGATATCGAAACCGTACGACCGGTTTCTTCAGAAGTTTCCACCGATTCCACGATACCATCCGCACTCGCTTTTACATCCATTCCTTCTTTGGCTTCTAAAAGAAGTGCCGGATTTGTGCGGTACTGTGCCAGTGTCTTAAAATATACCACTTTGTCTGCACTGTACTCCATCAGCACATCGCCTTTTATTGGCCAGGAAAGGCCCTCTTCCTGATTAAACGATAATTGCTTTTTCGCAGGTTTTGCATTGGTCTGTACAGATTTTTTCTTACGTTTCTTTGTTTTCTTTTCTTTTACCTCGGAATTTGCATGATTGCTGGACGCTTCTTTCGTCTCCGGTGTTGCCGCCGCGGTCGCCTGCGGGGGATTACTCGCCGAAGCCACCGGCTCCTTTTGTTCACTGCGGTTCATATTGATGCATAACGCCGCAAAGGCGCCAATTGCAGCAATGCCACAGGCTAATGATATATAGAATCCTTTTTGTTTAAAAAACATACTATCACCTCACAAAAATTGTTTGATGATAGTATGTTCGATTTTAAAATAATTTATTCAATTTTATTACAAAGTAACTTTCTCCAAATGCCAAATCTCTTTCGCATATTCTTCGATGGTGCGGTCGGAAGAGAATTTACCGCATTTAGCAGTCTGGAGCATTGCCATCTTCGCCCATCGCTCCTCATCGCGGTATGCTTCTTCTACTTTCTTTTGTGCCGCCTCATAAGAACGGAAGTCTTTCAAAATAAAGTACTGGTCCGCACGCTCATAGCCGTTTGTCTCAAGCAGAGAATTGTAAATCTCACGGAACAAATCAAGATTTTCAGGGGAATATGTTCCATCAATCAACTGGGTAAGCACGGCACGGATATCCGAATCCATGTTGTAAATTTCTTTCGGATCATACTGGTTATTATGCTCGAAATCAATTACTTCCTGTGAAGAAAGACCGAAGATGAAAGCATTTTCCTCGCCCACTTCTTCTACGATTTCGACATTGGCACCATCCATTGTTCCGAGGGTCGGTGCACCATTTAACATAAATTTCATATTACCGGTACCGGATGCCTCTTTACTTGCAGTTGAAATCTGCTCTGATACATCAGCAGCAGCAAAAATGATTTCTGCATTGGACACACGGTAGTTTTCAATAAATACAACTTTGATTTTCCCTTCAATTGAAGCGTCATTGTTTACTACATCAGCAACACTGTTAATCAGTTTGATAATTGCCTTTGCACGGCGGTATCCGGCTGAAGCTTTCGCACCAAAAATGAAAGTGCGAGGATACATATCCATACCCGGATTTTTCTTCAACTGATTATACAAATACATAACATGCAAAATGTTAAGCAGCTGGCGTTTGTACTCATGCAGACGTTTTACCTGTACATCGAAAATCGAATGAGGGTCTACTTCAACACCATTGTGCTCCTTAATATACTTCGCAAGACGAACTTTATTCTGGAATTTGATATTCATAAATTCCTGCTGTGCTTTTTTATCATCCACAAAAACAGAAAGTTTATCAATTTTAGACAAGTCTGTAATCCACTCATCACCGATTTTGTCTGTTACCCATGCAGCAAGTTTCGGATTTCCATGAAGCAGGAAACGACGCTGTGTAATACCATTTGTCTTGTTATTAAATTTCTCCGGCATCATTTCATAGAAATCTTTTAATTCCTGATGTTTCAAAATTTCCGTATGAAGCCTTGCCACACCATTTACCGAAAATCCGGCAGCGATAGCAAGATGTGCCATCTTGACCTGACCATCATAAATAATTGCCATACTTTTTACTTTATCCTGATTATCCGGATACTTTGCCTGAATCTCATTCTGGAAACGACGGTTAATTTCCTCGGTAATCTGATAAATTCTAGGAAGCAGACGGGAGAATAACTCAAGCGGCCATTTCTCCAATGCTTCCGCCATAATTGTATGGTTTGTATAAGCACAGGTACGGGTTGTGATATCCCACGCATCATCCCACTCAAGACCATATTCATCTAACAAAATACGCATCAATTCAGGTACTGTTACCGTTGGATGGGTATCATTTAACTGGAAACATACTTTTTCCGGAAGACCATGAATATCATTGTGGTTTTCCATATACTTCATAATTGCACGCTGCACGCTTGCCGATACAAAGAAATACTGCTGTTTCAAGCGAAGCTCTTTTCCTGCCATATGGTTGTCATTTGGATACAGCACTTCACAAATAGTACGGGCAAGGTTCTGCTGCTCAACTGCCTTCTGATAATCACCTTTATCAAAAGAATCCAGATTGAACGTATCAATTGCCTCAGCATCCCAGATACGAAGTGTGTTTACAATGTGGTTTCCGTAACCGACAACCGGCAAATCATAAGGCACTGCCATTACAGACTGATAATTTTCCTGTACAAAACGATCCCTTCCGGTCTTTTCGTCTTTTCTTACCGTTACATAACCGCCAAAACGTACTTCAACGGCATATTCCGGACGCTTCATCTCAAATGGATTACCATCTTTTAACCAGTCATCCGGTGCTTCAATCTGGAAACCATTTTCGATTTTCTGCTTGAACATACCATATTTGTAGCGGATACCACAGCCATAAGCAGGATACCCAAGTGTAGATAAGGAATCCAAAAAGCAGGCTGCCAGACGTCCAAGACCACCATTACCAAGAGCTGCATCCGGCTCTTCATCCTCAAGCAAGTCTAAGTTTACACCCATCTCGTCAAGTACCTCGCGTACAACTTTGTCCTCTTTGAGGTTGATAATCATGTTACCAAGTGCACGACCCATCAAAAACTCCATGGACAAATAGTAAACTGTCTTCACATCCTTTTTCTCATAGGCTTTGTGCGTTGCCATCCAGTCATCAACTACGATATCTTTGATTGCATAAGAAACTGCCTGAAACAACTGCTGTGGAGTTGCCTCTTCAACCGAACGGCGGAACAACAATTTCATGTAGTTCGAAATGTTATTCTTCAATTCCTTTTTCTTTTCCTTTTCCGTTACAAATGCCATAAATTACCTCTCTTTCTGTAACAAACTCTTCGTTACGCTTCCACTTTTGTAACACCCAGTGTAACAGCCTCACCGTTAATTTTCCAATCTGCGGTGTAACCTTCTACTTTATCCAAAATAACCTCATCTGCCAAAACATCGGCTTTAATCTGAGATTCATTTGCATTGATAATTTCCTTAATCTTATCATTTCCCTGTTCATAAACACGAATATGGTCAACCACTTCAAAACCGGCATCTTTACGCATGGTCTGAATTTTACTGATAACCTCACGCACAAATCCTTCCTCGATTAACTCCGGTGTCAGGTTTGTATCTAATACAACGGTAATACCGTGATCTTCCTCGCTCACATAGCCATCCATCTGTGCTGTTTCTACCAGCAAATCCTCTGTTGCCAGCACTTCATCTACGCCGCCAACCGTAACAGTCACTTCACCGGAAGCATTCAACGCATCCATCGTAGCATTGCCATCTAATCCGGCAAGAACTTCTTTCAATTCGTTCAAACGGCTTCCGAAACGGCGTCCGAGAGTACGAAGCTGCGGCTTAAACTGATATGTCGTAAATTCTTTTGTATCATTGGTAAATACAACTTCTTTTACATTCAGCTCATCTGCAATGATTTCTTTATAGAAATCGGACAATTCGCCTTCTGCCTTTACATACATTTTTCCAATTGGCTGACGGTTTTTGATATTTGCTGTATTACGGCATGCACGGCCAAGAACAACAATGTCCAAAAGCTGTTTCATCTGTGTCTCAAGTTCTTTGTCAATCCATTCTTCCTTAACTTTCGGAAAATCACACAAATGAATACTTTCCGGCGCTTTTGAATCCAGATTGCACACGAGATTCTGATAAATGCTCTCGGTCATAAATGGAATCATCGGAGCTGCTGCCTTACTGATTGTTACAAGTGCCGTATACAAAGTCATGTAGGCATTCATTTTATCCTGCTCCATGCCTTTTGCCCAGAAACGATCACGACAGCGGCGCACATACCAGTTACTCATATCTTCCACAAAACTCTGCAGTGCTTTTGCGGTCTCCGGAATTTTGTAGTTGTCAAGGTCCTCATCAACTTCTTTAACCGTCGAATACAGACGGGACAAAAGCCAGCGGTCCATAATCGAAAGTTTATCATATTCTAATGTATGCTCGGTTGGATTAAACTGGTCAATCTCCGCATACAACACATAAAAGGCATATGTGTTCCACAGTGTACCCATGAATTTACGCTGTCCTTCGGTAACTGCTTTTCCATGGAAACGGTTCGGCAGCCATGGCGCACTGTTTACATAGAAATACCAGCGGATTGCGTCTGCTCCATAATTTTCCAGAGCATCAAACGGATCTACGGCATTTCCCTTACTCTTACTCATCTTCTGTCCATTTTCATCCTGCACATGTCCAAGAACGATTACATTTTCATATGGTGCTTTGTTGAAAAGTAAAGTAGATTCTGCCATCAGCGAATGGAACCATCCACGTGTCTGGTCAACCGCCTCGGAGATAAACTGGGCCGGAAACTGTTTCTCAAACACGTCTTTATTTTCAAATGGATAGTGATACTGTGCAAATGGCATCGCACCGGAGTCAAACCAACAGTCGATTACTTCCGGTACACGGTGCATAACTTTTCCACAATCCGGACAGGTAAAGGTTACTTCATCAATGTATGGACGGTGGAGTTCTACCTCAGCGGCTTTTGGATCCCCGGCACGCTCTGCCAGTTCTTTTCTTCCGCCGATACATTCCTGATGTCCACATCCTTCACACTCCCAGATGTTTAATGGAGTTCCCCAATAACGGTTACGGGAAATTGCCCAGTCCTGAATATTCTCTAACCAGTTTCCAAAACGTCCTTTTCCAATTGACTCCGGAATCCAGTTTACAGTGTTATTATTTTTAATCAAATCGTCTTTTACTGCTGTTTCACGGATATACCAGGATTCTCTTGCATAGTAAATCAACGGTGTATCACAGCGCCAGCAGTGTGGATATTCATGCTCAAACTTCGGTGCATCAAACAACTGTCCTCTGGCATCTAAGTCTTTTAATACCTCAGGGTCCGCTTTCTTTACGAAAATACCTGCAAATGGAGTCTCTTCTGTCAACTCACCTTTTTCATTTACAAACTGCACAAAAGGAAGGTCATAGTTTCTTCCCACATTGGCATCATCTTCACCAAATGCCGGTGCGATATGAACAATACCGGTACCATCGGTCATCGTAACGTAAGTATCACAGGTTACGAAAAATCCTTTTTTGTTCTGCTTATCAGCACACTCTTTTGCGCAGGCAAACAATGGCTCATATTCTTTATGCTCTAATGCGGTTCCCGGGAAACTCTCTAACACTTCATAAGCCGGCTCATCATCTTTTGCCAGTTTACCAAGTACCGTATCCAAAAGATCCTGCGCCATATAATAAGTATAGCCATCTGCTGCTTTTACTTTACAGTAAGTATCATTCGGGTTTACACAAAGAGCCACATTACTTGGCAGGGTCCAAGGTGTTGTCGTCCATGCAAGGAAATAGGCATCCTCACCTGTCACCTTAAAGCGGACAATAGCAGAACGCTCTTTTACGGTTTTGTATCCCTGCGCAACCTCCTGTGCGGACAACGGTGTACCACAGCGAGGGCAGTAAGGCACTATTTTAAATCCTTTATACAAAAGGTCTTTATTCCAGATTTCCTTCAATGCCCACCACTCAGACTCAATATAATTGTCATCATATGTGACATATGGGTCATCCATGTCAGCCCAGAAACCTACGGTATCGGAAAAGTCTTCCCACATACCTTTGTATTTCCAGACAGATTCTTTACACTGATTGATAAATGGTTCCATACCATATTCTTCAATCTGCTCTTTTCCATCCAGACCTAACAGTTTTTCTACTTCCAGCTCAACCGGCAGACCATGCGTATCCCATCCGGCTTTACGCGGCACACGATAACCTTTCATTGTACGGTAACGCGGAATCATATCTTTGATAACACGGGTCAGCACATGACCAATATGCGGTTTTCCGTTCGCAGTTGGCGGTCCATCGTAAAACATATACGTTGGTGCCCCCTCACGCAGTTTAATACTTTTGCGGAAAATATCTTTGTCTTTCCAAAACTTTTCTACTTCTTTTTCTCTCTCGACAAAATTCATGCCTGTTGATACTTTGTTATACATAGTTACCTCCATAAAAATAAAATAAAAAAGCTCCCATCCAACTAGGATGAGAGCCTAAACTTTCATTATACCACCTGTCTTCTACGTCAGGACTGTGAGTGTTTCACAAACCGAACATATATCCTTTTAACGGGGAATACCGGCGCAGTCTACTGGATAAATACCGTTCGACTTTGCAGCTAAGGAGTGATATTCGCCTATGCTTACTGGTGCCGGATTCTCACTATCGCCGGCTCACTGAAACACTTCCACACAGGGTACTGTCTCCGTCAACGCTTTTCTCTATGAGCATTTTCATGATAGTACGATTATTTGCAATTGTCAAGAGTTTGTTATTTCTTGCCATCCAAATCAAATTCACTGACAATCTGATTTAAATTGTTAGCACTTTCTTCGCTATCCTGCATAAATGTTCCGGTTGCCTCAATCTTCCGAACCATCTCAGAAGTTTTCTCTGCAATGTCTGAAACACCGGTTGCCGACTCATTTACCGTCAGATTAATCTCTTCGATTGAATGAGAAATATCAGTAATCGCATCAACCAACGTAACAATTGAATGATTAATTTTAGTCATGCCATCTTCAAAAGCAGCAGCATCTTCGGAATACTTCTCGCCGACTTCCATAAATCCTTTGTAATCGCCAAGAACCGTATTTTCCAAAAAGTCCATCGCATTCTGTAAACAATCTACCATACCGCTTACTGCGTTATGTACCTCGCCAATAATGCTGTCGATATCACCAACTGCATTCTGGGTCTGTGTAGCCAAAGCACCGATTTCGGTTGCTACAACGGCAAATCCTTTACCGGCCTCTCCTGCTCTTGCTGCTTCAATGGAAGCATTTAAGGCAAGGAGATTTGTCTGAGAAGAAATTTCCATAATATCATGCGTAAGTTCATTAATCTTCTCTACCGCTTCTGCCTGTTTCATCGCAACTTCCGTACGCTGTTTCACTTCTGCATACATTTCATCTGTACGTTTTCCGGCATTCTCCGTCGTTGTCTTTAACTGATTCGCACGCTCCATCACTTCTGTTGACAGTGTGGCACCACTCTGTGAAAGTGCCTTAATACTTTCGGCATTTTCTTTTACGGTTGCAATCGTCTGATTTACTGTATCCGTTGCACTGGCTGCTTCTTCCATCGCTGCTGCGAGTTCTTCTGTCGTGGCCGAGTTATTATTACAGATATCATTGACCTCTGACATATTCACAGTCAAGTCGGTAACATTATCACCCATTTTAATTCCTGCCTGGTCAATTAACGCTACCATCGCACGAAGTTTACTTCGCATCTGCTGTACGGCACGTGCCATCGCACCGGTCTCGTCCTTCATACGGACTAATTTCTCACCCTTTTCACTTTTTACAAAATTAAGTTTCGCCGTATTCTCAATAATTCCTGTCAAATCCTTAATTGGACGAATCATCGAACCACTGAAGAAAAATCCTGTAATTGCTGCATATAAAGTTGCTGCAACAATCGCAATAATCATCATATACATCAAGCGGGTGGAATTGCTCTGCACTTCTTTATCTAAAACAGCCATTACCAATTTCATGCCATTCTTCAATGAAACAGCACTTACCATTTTCCTGTTTCCATTATAAGTGTACTCTTTTATTTCGCCCGTCTTTCCGGCCTTCACAAATGAGGCCAGTTCGCCATCCACTTTCTGCAAATCCGTTCCCTGTTTTATATCCTTATGTGACAAAACTTTATTCGATGAATCAACCAAGAAAACATATCCGGAATCAAAACATTTGGCTTTGTCGGCAAGTTGTTTTAACTGATTAAAGTTGATATCCATGCCAACAACTCCAATTGCTTCATTGTCAATCATAATCGGAACAACATAGGAAATCATATATACATTCACATTGGAATTTAAATACGGATCCATCCAAGTTGCCTTTCCATTTTTAACCGGAATATAATACCAGCCCACATGTTCTGCATCGTCTTTGTCAAAACTGCTGAAATCTGTCGGTGTCAATGACTTAAAATCTGCATTCTCACTCTCTTTCGAAGCAAAAATACCGGATGTTGCTTCTGTAAATTCCGGATTATAGCGGATATAATAAGTCATCGCGCCCTTCGTGTTTTTCGCACACTGAAGAGCTGTAGTCTCTAACGCCTCCGTACAGGAATCCACGTAGCTGCTGCTGCTTTTAAACTTGTCTACATCCTGAATCTGATTTTTTGTTACATCTGCAAGAGTATTCACCGCAACTTCTACCTGTGAAAGCAGGTTATCGATATCTTTCCCATACCCTTCACTCACTGTCGTCAATTTTTCTTTTGCATCACTGTCGGCAACTGCTCTCGAATTATAATATCCTATAATTCCGCAAATTAAAGCAGCTATAGCCGTTGTCCCTACCAATAGTAACAATATGCGAAATCGCAATGATTTTGATTTCATACACACGCTCCTCCTATCTCATAAGTAAAATCAATGTTATATTTATTTTACTGCTGATAAGGAAAAAATGCAATTATAACTTTACATATTCTTATTTTTATTTTTATTTTTTCTTGTGCTCTCCGGTAATTGAAAAAATGACCCATTCCGCAATGTTGCAGGCATGGTCTCCGATTCGCTCAAAGTACTTTGCAATCATAAGTAAATCCGTCGCACAAGCCCCCTCTTCCGGATTACTGCGAATAAGAGAAATTACATCCTCTCTTGACTTAATAAATAAATCATCAATAATGTCATCATGCGCAATGACTTCTTTTGCTTTTTCCTCGTCTTTTTCTACATATGCTTCCACGCTCTGCACAACCATACAGGTCGTTTCTGCTGCCATCTTCCGAATATGCTCCATATCTCTTTTATACTTAGCATCAATTAAATGCAGTGTTACTTCCGAAATATCTGCTGCCTGATCACCAATTCTTTCCATGTCTGTAATCATTTTCAGTGCCGATGAAATTACGCGCAGATCCCTTGCCACAGGCTGCTGCTGCAGCAAAAGTTTCAAGCAGAGATTTTCTATAATCCGCTCTTCCTCATTAATTTCATCATCATAATCAATTACTTTTTCCGCCTGTTCTTTGTCACGGTTATTCAGTGCGCTGATTGCCATGCCGATTGCCTGGCCAATCATATGCCCCATCTGAATCATGTCCTGATTTAATTCTGTAAGCTGTCTGTCAAATCGATTTCTCATCATCCAAACCTCCCCGTAATATAATCTTCTGTACGTTTATCCGTTGGCATGGAAAATAATTTTTCCGTTTTGTCCATTTCAACTACTTCTCCAAGAAGGAAAAATACCGTGCGGTCAGATACACGCGTTGCCTGCTGCATGTTATGCGTTACCATTACAATTGTGTATTTATCTTTTAATTCCAGTACCAAATCCTCAATTCTTGAAGTGGAAATCGGGTCTAAGGCACTTGTTGGTTCATCCATCAAAATCACTTCCGGCTCTATTGCAAGTGCTCTGGCAATACACAAACGCTGCTGCTGTCCGCCGGATAAACCAAGGGCACTTTTTTTCAAACGGTCTTTGAGTTCGTCCCAAATTGCTGCCTGTTTCAGCGACCGTTCAACTATTTCATCTAATTTTGCCTTGGAGTGAATTCCATGAGTTCGTGGACCATAAGCAATATTATCGTACACACTCATTGGAAATGGATTCGGGTTCTGGAACACCATTCCAACCCGCTTGCGAAGATGATTGACATCAATGTCACCGTAAATATCTTCACCATCTAACTGAAGAGAACCGGAAATCCGACACCCTTCTACCAAATCATTCATCCGGTTTAGCGATTTTAAAAATGTGGATTTGCCGCAGCCGGAAGGCCCGATAAAAGCGGTAATCTCATTCGCCGGAATGTTCATACTGACCTCTTTCAGTGCATGAAAATCTCCATAATAGAGATTCATGTTTTGTATGCAAAATTTATCTTCCATATTCATTCTCCATTCTAATTGCCATATTTGTTTTTCCCAACTTTTCGAGCGACAAAATTCGACAACATATTGATTGCAATTACAAGGACCAAAAGAACCACTGCCGTTGCATACGATTCATCCGTATGCAGTCCTTCTTTTGACAAATTGTACATATGAACCGATAACGTTCTTGCCGAATCAAAAATGCTACTTGGCACTTTTGCAATTGTTCCTGCCGTATAAATCAATGCTGCGGTCTCACCAACAATTCGTCCGGTTGCCAAAATAACACCGGATAAAATCCCCGGAACGGCACTCGGCAAAACTACGTGAAATACCGTTCGCAGTTTTCCGGCACCAAGTCCAAAGCTTCCTTCTCTGTAAGAATCCGGCACCGCCATAAGTGCTTCTTCGGTCGTTCGCATAATAACCGGAAGTACCATAATTGCTAATGTAAGAGCTCCTGATAAAAGGGAAAATCCCCATTTGCAATAACCAACGAAAAACAACATACCAAACAATCCATAAACAATCGATGGGATTCCGGTCAGTGTTTCTGCCGTCACACGAATTATGCTCACCAGTTTGTTTCCTTTCTTCGCATATTCCACCAGATAAATGGCGGCGAAAATGCCAAGCGGAACCGCAACAATCAAGGTTGCCAGTGTCATAAGCACCGTATTAATCAGTGCCGGCATCATCGAAACATTGTCCGATGTATAAGTAAAAGCAAACAGTGACGGTTTCAAATGTGGAATACCATTTGCCAGAATATAAACAATCAGGTATCCTAACACAAATACTGTAATCGCTGCTGCCAAAATTGTAATCAGATAAAGAACTAGAGAGGACTTATGTTTTGCAAGTGCTTTCCATTTCTGCTTTTGTTTTTTTAAACCATTTGCCATCTAGTCCACCTTCTTTCTCTTTAAGAGTGAGAACAATAAATTGATAATCAGGATAAAGACAAACAGGACAACACCTGTCGCGATCAGTGCTTCGCGGTGTAAATCTGCCGCATATCCCATTTCAATTACTATGTTTGCTGTAAGTGTACGAACACCCTTTAGCAAACCGGCAGGCATTCTTGCCTGATTTCCAGCAATCATAATAACTGCCATTGTCTCACCTATCGCACGTCCGACGCCAAGAATAATTCCCGCTAAAATTCCGGATTTCGCTGCCGGCACAACCGTGCGGTAAACACTTCTCTCATGCGTGGCACCAAGTGCCAGTGCTCCTTCGTAATATTTATCAGGCACCGCCTGAATAGCTGCCTCTGATGTTTCAATAATCGTTGGCAGAATCATAATACCAAGCAAAAGAGATGCCGTTAAAATACTGTTTCCATTTCCGCCAAAGGTGTCGCGCACCATCGGAACCAGAACAACAAGTCCAAAAAATCCGTAGACAACGGATGGGATTCCGGCAAGCAAATCGACGCCACCTTTTAAGATTCGATACCATTTTTTCGGACAATATTTTGCTAAAAACACCGCTGTCAAAATGCCAATCGGAACTCCTACAATAAGAGCTCCGGCGGTCACATATATACTTCCTAATATCATCGGCAAAATCCCAAATTTGTGATTTCCCGGTTTCCACGCCGTTCCCGTAAGGAAATCGAATAAGCCGATTTCCTTAATTGCCGGGATACCATTGGCGAAGAGAAAGATACAAATTAATGCTACAGCGAGAATCGAAACACAAGCGGCAATCAGAAACACTACTTTCATTGCCTTTTCTTTCATGGCTGCCTCCTTTATTTGATGGCACTCCAGTCTGTGATTGTTCCGCGGAACACATCATTTACCTGTGCTTTTGTCATGTTATCTACTTTGTTTTCGTTATTAACGATTACTACGATTCCATCTTTTGCAATTACTGTCGGTGTAAGTCCTGCACCTGTTTCGCTGTCTTTTAAGTCACGAGATGCCATACCGATGTCACAGGTTCCTTCTGCTGCTGAGTTCATACCTGTTGTGGAATCACTTTCCTGAATTTCAATTTCTGCTCCACTGTTTACTGTCTTGTAACTTTCAGCAAGTTTTTCCATAACCGGTGTAACCGAAGAGGAACCAGCTACTACAATTTTACCTTTGGCACCGTTACTCTTGAAAGCACCTGCATCACTTGCTTTGATGTAACCATTAGACTCAATTACTTTCTGTCCTTCTTCACTCAGGATGTAGTTGATGAAATCCTGTGTTACTTCACTTTTCTTATCCTTTGTTGCAATGTTAAATGGTCGGGCAATTGCATAACTTCCATTGTTGATGTTGTCAACCGTTGGCTCTGCACCGTCAATCTTAAGTCCTTTCACGCTGTCATTTAAAGAACCGAGTGAGCAGTAACCAATTGCATTTTTATCACCGGCTACGGTTGTCATAACGATTTCCGTGCTGTTTGCGATTGTTGCTTCTTCTGTCGTCTTGTCTACTTTTTCTCCGTTCTCCTCATCTTCAACACCAAAAAGTTCTACGAAAGCGCCTCGTGTACCGGAACCATCTTCACGCGATACAACTGAAATTTCCTGTGCTGCATCTGCTGATGTATTCCCTGCATCATTTGTTGTGCTGCTGTCAGAGCCGCCACAGCCGGTAAGCATCCCCACTGTCATAACCCCGCATAAAACTATTCCTAATACTTTTTTTGTCATCTTCATTTTTGTTTTCTCCTTTCAATCTTTTCATCTTTCTTTTTCTTTCTTACAAGTCCTAGTTTAGGGGGCGAATGTAAAATCTGAAATCATTTCCATGTAAAAAATGCGTAAAGATTTGTAAAAAAATACAACCCATTGACTGCACGCTCCCGCTTAACAGCCGCGCAGGGGTATGGGCATGCTAAATACGCATGCCTCATTCCCGCGTGGCTGTATGCAGTCAATGGGTCGTGTTTTTTTGCTACGGAATGGATTGGGGATTAGGTTTGAAGAAAAGGGAAATTGCAAATTAGATAGAAGTTAATATGTAGTAATATAGTTCTTCTTTTGGAATTTCCAGTCAATAAAAAGGTTATGTTGCGTGGGTACAAGCACGTGGGTATCCGGCATGCGTATTTAGCATGCCGATACCCCTAGGCGCTTGTTAAGCGGGAGCGCCCACAAAACATAACCTTTCTTTATTGACTGGAAATTCCAAGAATGTGTATATTGCTTTACATATTAAATTTTTCCATCGTTTCCTGCAAAGCATTTACGCTTTCTACAGCAGACGCAAGTTCCATCTGTGCTGAACTTGCATTTTCCAAAACATTTGAAATACTTTGAATTGCATCCATTACTTCTTCTGCATTATGCTCCATGGAACCGCTTGTTTCCTCATAATAATTTGCGTCTTCTTTATACTGATTCGCAAGACTTGCAAATTTATCATAATCTGCCAAAACTGTCTCATCTAAAAAGACTAATAACACGTTACTTTCAGTGGACAGTATCTTCACTCCTTGACATATAAATAATTTATTCATTGTAAGATGTTTTCTCCATCTTCTCCATCAATTCAAGTATCCTTTCTGCCTGCCTTATGACCCGTTTCATATCTTTCATCCAATTTCATTTCCCACGTCATATAATTTTCCCTCCATTCTGTGTCATCGCGCATTTCCAGCACACGATGCTGAAGTTTATGAGTGTATTCATCCGTTGGCTGGTTCGTACTCAGATAATCCAGTATATTTACCAGATTGGTTTGCAGCCCTTCACGTTTTACGACGCAAAAGATATACTTCCTACTCTTCCATTGGAATCTCCTTCACAGCCTTCCCCCCAAAAAACCAATAACAGCAAGCACCTCCAAGAAAAAGATAACGGGAACCCCTACATAAAACTTTGGTTTACGTGTTTTGTGATGAAAAACATGCATTCCGGCAAAGGCACCTATTACACCAATAACAGCGATAACAAGAAGGGTAGTTTCCGGGATTCTCCACTTATTGTGAACTGCTTTATACTTGTCCACTCCGTAAATCAAAAATACAATTCCATTTAAAATCAAATATGCTGCCAAAAAATACGCTATCATACGTTCCTCCTATTTTTCAATCCGGCTGTCTCCCCGGTCAGTCACAATCCGGTAACCAACCGATTCCACACGTCTGCTTAAACAGTCTTTGCACTGCGCCGACTCTTCCCCGGTGCATATTTTATTATCATACAGCTCGTACTTTTTCCGCACAGAAACCGGTGATAAATTTGGCATTAATACATTCGCTCCTGCCAATAATCCCTGCTCCCGTCCATCCGGTGCAATTGTTCCAAGTGCTGTCGTCGCAGGAAGCAACACCCCCGGAAACATCAGACGAAGAATACTTAATAATAAAAGTGTCTGCTCATAGGAACCATTTTCTTCTGCACCAAATGGTGTATCCTGATGGGCAAGAAACGGTCCGATTCCAATCATATGGGGCTTCAGTTCCTGCAAAAATTCAAAATCTCCAACAAGACACTCCACCGTCTGTCCCGGCGATCCTACCATAAAACCGGCACCTACTTCATATCCAAGTTCACGTAAGGTAAATAAACATTCTTTACGGTTTTTAAGTTTCATTTCCTGCGGATGCAATTTTCTATAGTGAGCGTCGTCCGCCGTCTCGTGGCGCAGAAGGTAACGGTCTGCCCCCGCCTCACGAAAACATTCATATTCCTCTTTCGTACGCTCTCCGATGGATAGCGTCACTGCACAATCCGGAAATTGTTTCTTTAATTCCCGGACAATCGAAGCCACCCGTTCTTTCGTAAACCAGCCATCTTCGCCACCTTGCAGCACAAAAGTGCGAAATCCCAATTCATATCCTTCTTTGGCGCAGGACAAAATTTCTTCCGGCGTCAGGCGGTATCGCTCCACTTTTTCGTTACTTTTACGTATCCCGCAGTAATAACAATCATTGCGGCAGATATTTGTAAATTCAATCAACCCCCGTACAAATACGTCCTTCCCATAAATCTTCTCCCGAACCTCTCTCGCCTGTGCGGCAAGAAGCTCTCGGTCCTCTCTATTTGCTGTTTCAAGAAGCTGTATCATTTCATTCCTGTCTAATTTCTTCTCCTGTCGAAGACGCATAATCCTCTCGCGGTTGTTCATCTTCTGATTCCTCCATCTCTTCCGAGGAAGCGTGCAGACACACTTCACTCTGCCCGTGTAATTTTTTTGCTAAATCAAACTTCAAAATCTGCTTTCGTCTTACATTATGTCCAACAACTTCCCGATATTTTGCATTTACAAATCCAAGAATCTTAGGAAGAGCCTCGCCAACACCCGGCACATCATAATACACCGCCACTACTACATAATTCATCGGCCCGGTCTGGTAAAGCTGCAAATCGGCAAAAAATTCACCACAATTCTCCTTCAGATATGCATCAAGATGCTTTACCAGCGCACAATAACGCTCCTGCCATCCGGCATTTACATAGGACATACTGACATCATACAAAAAATTATTCTTTTCTGACATATAAATCCCCAAAGAAATATCTTCACACTTATTATATGAAACTCCTCTGTTTTTGTCATCCTTTTTTCAAATGTTTGTTGCTTATTAGAGTTTTTAGGTTACCGTAAATTAGCAGGAAAAGTTTGCGGTTCGTGAGCGCTCCCGCTCAACAAACGCGTAGGGGTATCGGCATGCAAAATACGCAATGCCTGATACCCACGTGTTTGTACTCACTTACCACAAATCTTTTCCTGCTAATTTACGGTAACCTAAAAAGATAAGCAACTAACATTTGATGCAAACCACCCCTATGGGGCAAATCAAGGAAAAATTGTTACTTTAAAACTAGAACCCTAATTTAGACAAGAGATATTTGTTGGCAAGTATTTACTGGCACTTTATTTTATTCCAGTAATCCAGTAGAAAAACTTTGCAACTCGTAGGTTTTGAGTACGTCGGTATATGGCACTGGTAGTTTCAGTGCCCATACCGCTACGTACTCAACGAGCGGGAGCGCCTGCGAGACGCAAAGCTTTTCTGCTGAATTACGGAAACAAAAAGGTACCAGTAAACACTTGGCCCCTTGATTTGTCAACACTTGACATCTATTTATGCTCTGTAGTAAAATATTGAGGTTATGAAAAAGGAAAGAGGAAGCGTTTTAATATGAAAGCAAAAATACGAATAGCACGACTTCTTCAGTACCTGCTGTTTTTTATTCCGGTCAAAAAAAACCGGATTATGTTTTATGCGAATAACCGCAAGGGCTATGTGTGCAACCCAAGTGTTCTTATGGAGTCGTTTTGGTTAAAACATCCGGGAGAATACGAACTTATCTGGGTCACCCGTTTTCCGGAAACCTGTACGATGCGGACCGGAATTACAGTCGTGCGCCAGCGAAGCTTAAGCTATTTTAAATTATTTCTGCGCTGTGATATTTTTATCACTAACGATATGATTGATGAAGCACTTGTCAAAAAAAGAGGACAGACATTTTTGACAACCTGGCATGGTGGCGGCGCTTATAAAAAAGTCGGCAAAGAAACAATAAACGAAGATGAAACATTTGCCGCAAATTTTGATAAATGGTATAAGCGGTTAGATTACTTTGTGTCTTCCTGCCAAGCATGCACTGACATGTACGCCGAAGCATTTTCGTTAGACCGAAAAATCTTTTTGGAAACCGGAACGCCAAGAAACGATATTTTTTTCTCCAAGCATCCGGAAATCAAAAAACGTGTACAGGACTTTTATCATATAAGCGAGCAGACAAAAATTTTGCTTTTTGCGCCAAGTTTTCAGATGACCGCGCCGGAAAAAGAGCAGTACGATTTACGTTATTTATCAGAAACCATTGACCGCTTAGAAGAAGCAACAAAAAACAACTGGATTGTTCTTTACCGCTCACATTATTTTCGCGAGGAAACAAATGAATCCCTTGATGAGCGGATTCTTGATGGAAATTCCTATTACGAAATGCAGGACTTACTTTACACCAGTGATTTACTGGTAACCGATTTTTCTTCCTGCATCTGGGATTTTGCCCTGACCGGGCGCCCGGTTTTCTTATTGGAAAACCGCCTGAAAGAATACGAACAAATGGACCGCGGTTTCTTTGTTCCATATGACACATGGCCGTATTTGAAATGCAAAGACATTGCAGCACTTCCCGACATGGCAGTCAAATACCGGGACGAAGACTTCACAACTTTGTATAAACAACACTTTGAAACCATGGGTTCTTTTGAAAAAGGAACAGCATGTGAACAAATTCTTCATATATTAGAGAACTAAGAAGGAGTAATAAAATGAGCGAACAACGAGATAAAAATTTATGGATTTTTAACGCCGGAAATAGCTTTGCCGGCAATCCAAAATGGATGTTTGAATATATCATAAGACATCACAAAGAAATCAAACCGGTCTGGATGTGCTACAATGCAGACACGATGAACTACGTGCATAAACTTGGTTACGAGGCAGAACTTTACCGCTCTTCCAAAGGAAAAGATGTCATGAAAAAAGCCGGTGTCTATGTCGTTGAAATGTGTAAAGAAGTATTTCAGCCGGAACTAACTGGTATTACCGTTTTGAATCTATGGCACGGCGTTGGCTGCAAGAGTATCGAAAGAAAGGTAACCGACGGATTTCTTCAGGAGCGCATTGCGAAAAAATACATTCAAAACAACGATATTCTTCGCAACAACCAGCTCTTTTTAGTTACCTCGGAAATTATGGAAAAACATTTCAAAGAGCAGTGCGGCATTGATGATGACAAAGTAATCCGTGCAGGCTATCCACGCTGTGTTCTGAACGATAACATTCAAAGTTACGACCATGATATTCGCAAAAAGAAAGGGCTGTCTGCCGATACCAAGCTGGCAATATACTGCCCTACTTACCGCGATAATAATGGTGCTAATTTCATGAAGTCCGCTCTTCCGGATATGAAACGTCTAGCAGAAGTCCTTCATGAAAACAACATTCTTTTGATATTAAAAATGCATCCTTTAGTGGAAAAAGACACTCAGTATCTCGCAATGAAAGAAGTATATCGTGAACATCCGAATTTTTATTTCTGGGAAAATGAAGATGATGTGTACGAAATCTTTTCCGATATCGACATTGCCATTGTTGATTACTCCTCCATTTTCTATGATTTATTAGCGCGTGGAGTAAAAACTTTTATTAGATATTTTTATGATATTGATGACAAAGAAAATTTCCGCGATTTTGTTTTCGATGTACGAGAAATGACCTGCGGAACCGAAGCATCTGATTTTGATGAATTACTTGCAGCCCTTGCTTCCTGCAAAGAGACAGAGAAAAAAGAACTCGACCGAATCAATCAGTTATTCTGGTCTTATTCGGATGAAAATGACTGCGAGCGGATTATCGACACCGCACTTTCTTTCACGCCGGAAAAACGAGAATTTCCGAAACTTTACAGTTTCGATATTTTTGATACCCTGTTTTCACGTCAGTGCTGTCATCCTTCCAGCGTTTTCGACAATGTCCGCAAAAAACTGGAGCAGTCTGACTGTGGCTACGACAGCTATTTTATCCGCAAATTTTCGCAGATTCGCCGCTGGTGCGAATCCAATGTGCGTGAGTTTTATAAAAAGTCGGTATTAATCCGAAATGACGACCATTTGGAAATCCAGTTGTCGGAAATTTATGACCACATGGCAACACTGTTTCCTCTCACCGATGAGCAGAAACAGCAGTTGATTACATGGGAGTGCGAGGAAGAAATCCGCTCCGTCATTCCTTTAACCGACCACATTGATATGCTCAAATCGTATCTTGCCGAAGGAAACGATGTTGTATTAATCAGTGATATGTATTTGCCGAAAGAAACGATTCAGAAAATGTTAGCAAAAGCGGACCCGCTTCTTGCCACACTTCCACTGTTTTTATCGAGCGATAAAGGTTATCAAAAAACAACCAGAAAACTGTTTTTGGAAGTATATAATTCTCTCGACTACCATTATTCGGAATGGATTCACATTGGCGATAATAAATTTGCCGATGACACCCAGCCATCCCGTCTTGGCATCCACACACAGCCGGTGTCGGTTCCGGAACTTGACGACTATGAAAAACATATGGCTGCCTATATTGAAGAATACGGTATGCACAGCGTCGTAAAATTGTTCCGCAATTTCCGTCTGGAGGAGCACACGGACAAAGAAACTTTTGCCTACAAATATGCCAGCCTTTATTTCGTTCCTTATGTCCACTGGGCAGTACACGATGCCTTAAAACGAGGTTACAAAACCCTTTACTTTATTTCCCGTGATGGCTATTATTTGAAACTTATGGCGGATGCCGTAATTGAGAGTAAGGGACTTCCGCTGCGCACAAAATATATTTACGGTTCACGAAAAGCATGGCGTGTGCCATCGTTTATCGACAAAGTCGATGAAGAATTTTTTGAAATTTACGGGAACTTCAGTGGTGTACGCAATTTTAACAAATTGCTTTCCGCCCTTTTAATTAATGAAGAAACATTTGATAAGTTCTTCCCGGAGCTTGGTTACTTAAAAACAACGAAGCGTTATTCAGACCAGTTAATTTCTGATGTCAGTCAGAAATTGAAACGTTCCGATGCCTACAAAGAACATTTGCTTGCCGTTGCCAAAAAGCAGCGTGTCATCGTTTCCGACTATCTTCGTCAGGAAATTGATTTCAATGAACCATTTGCCTTTGTTGAGTATTGGGGCCGTGGCTATACACAGGACTGCCTGACAAGATTGTTAGCCGATGCCGCCGGTCACGAAGTAGATGACCCGATGTATTATGTACGAAGCATTTACCCGACCATCGGCAAATCCATCCGCTACAACTACACCTGCAACACACACTCCGTTGTGTTTGCAGAATCCATTTTTGCAAATCTTCCGTATCGTACCATCGAAACTTACGAAGAGAAAAATGGACGCATCGAGCCGGTATTTAATTCCTGTGAAAATGACGAAGAAATGAATCAGGCATTAGAAACTTATCTGGTTCGCTTTGCAAAGGATTTCTGTGCACTCAACTTAGAGGATGAATTTACAACCGGCCATTACCTGTATGACTTTGGCATGGCAAACTTCAAGCAGACAACCGACGATCCGATTCTGCTGAATGTCTTTGGAAGCCTCAAGGATGCCGTGGCACTTGGTGAACGTGCTGAGGAATACGCTCCTCCGGTAACCTTCCAGACAATTGTCGACTGGATGCATGGAAAGTCATACCATACAAAATCGTTTGAAATGTCGATGAAAAAATCGAAATTTATTTATCGATGGATTTATAAGAGTTACTGTTATTACTGTGATAATATCAGGGGAAAAATATTTAAGAAGAAATATTAAAACAGTTTACGCAGAGTGGGTACGTTCTCTTGTACTCATTCTGTGTAAACTGTTTTTATTTACAAGAATTTTTTATTCTGAAATCAACCAATCAATGAGATTAATTGATTTTATACCATCATATGAATTTTCCATTCCAGGATTCAATGAAAGAATTATCTTTTCATAATTATCTCCGATTTTTTGCAGCGGGAACAATTCTCTTTTTCGAACATCTTCATTTTCCATTGATTCGGTTACCTGAATATATTGTTTTTCATCTACTTTTGTTGCAATAAAATCAACTTCAGCATTATCTATTTTCCCAATTGATACATCAAAACCACGCCGAAGCAATTCAAAGTAAACAATATTTTCTAAGACATGTCCACTATCACGGTCTCTAAAACCAAGAAGATAATTTCTAAGACCAATATCAACAATATAATATTTTCCAAGCGTCCGCAAAAATTCTTTCCCTTTAATATCAAATCTTTTAATATCATAAAAGAAATATGCTTCCAGCAAGGCATCTACATATGACTGTACCGTATGTGTACTTGGTGTTCCTTTCCGTTTGCCATCCTCAAGTAATCCTTCATTTACAAGAATATTACCTATTGAGGACACGGATATATTGCTACCAATATTATCGGCAAGAAATGTAATAATCTTTTTTAAGAGAATGGGGTCTGTAATACGCTTTTGCCCCCTCAAATTTTCACGTTCTAAGATATCTCTCATAATAACCGTTGAGTAAATTCCTTCAAGTAATATAAGTGCTTTTTCTTGGTCAAGTCCAACATCTGCAATACCAGGCATCCCCCCAAAGCGCACATAAGCATCAAAAACTTCACGAATTTCATAATGTTCTCCATTAGAATCAAATACTTGTTTTCGAGTGCCGCCTAATGCACTCTTTGTTTCTTTAATTTCAAAATCATAAAAAGTCAAAAACTCCGAAAAAGACAATGGCAGCATCTTTATTTCTACACATCTGCCTGATAAGTATGTGGCATATTCGGAAGATAGCATATACGCATTTGAACCTGTCACATAGATATCACAGTTAAAATCAACTCGAAAAGAATTGATTGCATCTTCCCAATTAGGGACACGCTGAACCTCATCAAAAAAGAGATACATTCTCTTTCCTTCAATTATGCGTGCTTTGACATATTTATAAAAATCATCACTATTCATATCCTTAAAAGCATAGGACTCAAAATTCATCTCAAGAATCTGTTCCTCTGATACCCCATTTTCTTTCAAATGAAGAGTCATGAGCTTAAGCAGACTTGATTTTCCACACCTGCGGATACCAGTGACAACTTTTACAGGTTCGGTATCTTGAAATGCAATAATTTTTTTCAAATAAAGTTCTCTTTTTTTTAGTACATGTGTATCTATCATCCATTACACCTCCTTGTAAATAAGACAATAGCATAAACTTCAAAAAAAAGCAAGTTTGTGCACTCAAATGCACAAACTTGCTTTTTTCGACTTTTTTTGCAATTCTCAATACCCTTTCCAAAAATCATACGAAATTAATTCCGCACCATTTTTCTGAAAGTCTTTCACGGTCTTTTTATACTTGCCTGCAAGCAGCCAGCCCATTTTGAAACATCTGCCAATGGTTACAAAGAAATCTTTTGCTTTTCGTTCGACATAAAATCCACGGCTTGTGTCTGGGTCGTATAAAAGAGCCGTTTTTCTGCGGTACAAAGCATCCGGATGCACGCCCATAGGAAGCACCGCCGTCTCTTTTTGCGCCGGAAGAAGCCATCCGTTCACAGACAGCAAATGTTTCTTTGCAAAACCACCGTCCTCATATAAATGCGAAGGCTGCGGCTTTGTCTTTTCCACATCAACGCCAAACTTGTGTAAATCATCGGAAACATCCTGCATGGCATAACCCATTTTCATGATTTCCGGATGAAGTTTTGTCGGGTCTAATTCCTTCAAAAATTCCGTTCCCTTACAGAAATCTTCGACGCCCTTCATCGTCAATTCCTGATCTTTCACGCGAAGATGAAGCATTTGTCCTATAAGATGTCTCGCAACACGTTTTATCATGTGCAGACGAGAATACTCCGGATGATGAATGGCACAGGCAATCAATGTGTTTCTCATATCGTAATATTCCATGGAAGATGCCTTTCTATTATCGAACGCATCATGCCACACACCAATTCCGTTCATTGTCATAATATTTCCATCGAAACGCAGACCATATTCAATATCGTCGCCATGAATAAAAATCGGAAGCGGAAAACCACGAAATTGTTCTGCTAACGGCACGCAGCAGTACCACCAGCCATTATAGTCCATCGGGAGATTATATTCATTGCGGACAACATCTGTCATTCTCCGCAAATCATAGCCACGCTTAGTAAAACCAATGCGACCGCCCTGCCAGAGTTCACCATTTGCATGCTGAATGTAAGGGATATCAAGACGCAAAAGTCCTCCGCCGAGCATAGCCCCTTTCCTCTCTTCTTTTAAGAAGTTAAGAAGTGTATACGTTCTGAAAAGTGACTCCGGTTCCAGCACAATATCATCATCCATCAATAAAATATGTGTAAGGCCATACTTTTCCCTGTCCTCATATGCTTCTTTCATGCAGCGTCCAAAACCGCCGGAGCCGCCGGTGTTTCGATTTGGCATCACAAAAATTCTGTCGTTTGACAACTCTTCGCAAGGAAGCGTCTGTCCGTTATCCGACACATAAACATAAACATTCTGATAAAGCGGCGAATCCGGATTTTCCATCGTTTCACGCTTTAAAGTTTCCAGCGTTTTTTTCACAAATTCTTCGCGCCGGAAAGTACAAATTCCAATCGCTATTTTCGCTAACTGAATGGGTTCAAAAACTGTCTCAAAACATCCACCGAGAATCTCCGTATCACTGTCTGCCCTAACCGTTGCGTAAACAATTCCCTCTACGTCTGCCAGAGAAAAGGAAAGAGAAACCTCCTCCGGATCTGCCTGCCTATGTCTCTCACTGGTAAAATTTTCAGTCAATGCCATTGTTCCATCCGTAACTCCGGCATCCCACAGTCGAACCATGCAGCTTCCCTTACAGCGCAAGTGGAATCGAACCTCTTTTATTTTCGTATACATTTTCCATTTATAAGCCGAAAAACTATTAAAATAAGTAAATAAATCCGCTTCATTTCCAGCCGGTATTTTTCCGTCTGTCGTCCCATGGAAATAAAGCTCCGGCTCATTGCAAATATTCTCTTTTGGAAAAACTAAATTCTGTAATATCATTTTTATCCTCTATTTCTTCTGAGTTGCCATATAGGCATCACACACTTCGTTTACTTCGCCAATCTGCATAATCTGTCCCTTATTAATCCACACCGCATGGTCACAGAGTTTACGCACCTGGTCAATCGAATGTGATACAAACAAAAGCGTTGTTCCGCCGCCCATCATTTCATCCATTCGCTTCAAACACTTCTGCTGGAACGAATAGTCGCCAACCGCTAGAATCTCATCCACAATCAAAATGTCCGGACGCACAATCGTAGCAATCGAGAAGCCAAGCCTTGCACGCATACCGGATGAAAAGTTTTTCACCGGCGAATCCAAAAACTTATGAAGTTCTGAAAACTCCACAATTTCATCAAAATGCTCCTGCATATATTTCTTGGAATGTCCAAGCACTGTTCCATTCAAAAAGATATTTTCCCTTGCCGTCAGATTCATATCAAAACCGGCACCAAGCTCCAATAGTGGAGAAATCGTTCCATTTACAACAATCTCTCCTTTGTACGGTTTCAAAATTCCACTGATTGCCTTCAAAAGCGTCGACTTGCCGGAACCATTGCTTCCCACAAGTGCCCACGCCTCTCCTTTACGGATTGTAAAAGAAGCATCCCGGACAGCAAGAAACTCCTGAAAGAGAAGTTCATGTTTGATTAATTTTACAAAATATTCTTTTAAATTATCGATTTTTTCCGATGCCAGATTAAACCGTATCGTCACATCTTTTACATCGATTGCAATATCATTCATGTCATTCTCCTCCTTAAATATACAAAATAAATTTGTCCTGCGTCTTTACAAATACCCACAGTCCGATGATGAGCATCAGAAATGCCGACACAATTCCAATTATAATAAGCCACATAATACTGATTCCCACCGGCACAAACCCCGGCAGTGTCAGCATACGAAACTGAGAAACATAGGAGTACATCGGATTCAGATGCGATACAATGTACTGAAGATTCTGTGGCAGTGCTTCAATTGGATAGAACATCGGCGTCAGATAAAGCCATGCCGTTGTAATCGCATTGTAAATATACTGGATATCTCGGAAAAATACATTGGTTGCCGCCAAAAAAAGTCCCAGCCCCATCGTAAATACAAAGTTCTGTGCAAGCACAAGCGGGAACAGAAAAAGCCGCCACGTAAATTCTCCCCCGGTAAATAACATAACAATCAAAAGTGCTCCCATTGAAAATACACAGTCAATCAAACCACTGATAATTTTTGAAACGGTAAAAACGTATTTCGGTACATATGTTTTTTTGAGAAGTGATGCACTTCCGTTAATCGACTGAATCGCCGATTTCGTGGACAGATTCATAAAGTTAAACATAACCTGGCCGCTCATCAAATATACCGGGAAGTTAGTAATACTGGCTCTCGTAAACATTTTAGAAAATACAATCGCCATGATAATCATAATAAACAGCGGGTTTAATACACTCCACAAATAGCCCAGCACACTGCGGCGGTATTTCAATTTCAAATCCCTGCTCACAAGCTGTCCCATCAAATCTTTGAATCGGACAAAGCCCTTTATTCTGGCAACAAATAATGACATACACTACCTCCATTCTCTAATCGCATCCGTATGCCTTCCGGCATAAATACGACGCCAAACGATACAATCCATACCCACTATGCCGCAGCATTTTCACGGCACGGTTTGTCACACTGTGATAAATATCCGGAAATTCTTTTTTAATCCGTTTATCCCAAGCCACAATTTGATTTTTGTGAACCGCCTCTGCCGGATAACTCAAATAAATTTTATACTGGCTTGTCAATATTTTCGCTACGCCTTCCGCCACATAAGCTTTTTTCTCCGGCGTCAGACGCTCTGCTTCTTCCTTATAAAATTCCAGCAAATGTGTCAGCACCATCTCATGGTGTGCGCAGTTTTTCTGCATATTTCGGATGTTCATACTCTGCGTCTCCATCCCAAGTCTGTAACAGTACACCTGCTTTTCCAAAAACGCAATTGTTTTCACAAACGGAATCGGATACAAATTATACTCGGCGTCCACATAAAAACAATGTTCATCCAGACGTCTTCCCATTTTTTTCAGCAATTCCGTGCGGTAAGTAGCAGCATGCATATTAATGTAAACTTTGCCGCAGACTTCCTCAAATGCATATATTTTCCGATACTCTTTTTCCGGAAATTCATGGTGCATCTCACTCACCATTTCACCGGAAGCATCGTTAAAACTATGGTAGTCATTCACCACCAAATCAGCCTCTGCGGTCTGAAGATATGAAAGCAACTCTTTCAAGCCTTCTGCGGACACGTAATCGTCCCCGTCAACGGTCTTAAAATATTTACCCGCTGCCTCTTCGATTCCGCGGTTTACCGTCGAACCATGACCGCCATTTTCTTTATCAATCAAACGGAATACATCCGGATAATTAGCCTCATATTCACGGGCAATTTCATTGACCCCTTCACCGGAACCATCATTTACAATCAAAACTTCTAACTGGTCCGTTACTTCCGGAATCAAAAAACTATCCAATGTTTCACGAAGATAATCCTCCACATGATAGGCGGCTATGGACACCGTCAAAAGTTTCATTTCAATTCCCCGCTTTCTGCCTCTGCATAAATTCTCCGCATTTTTTCTTCCACTAAATCAATCGAAAAATCCTGCACTCTTTTTTTGTTCCATTCACCCATCCGTTTTGCCTCTTCCGGGTAATCTAAGAAAAAGGAAAGACCTTTTACATAATCGGATGCATTTCCCTCTTCAAATAAAAATCCGCCTTCTCCATCGGAAATCAAATCATGGTTTCCACGGATATCTAAGGCAAGCACCGGGAGTCCGGCACGCATTGCCTCCATCATCGCTACCGGAAGTCCTTCACGCTTCGATGGAAAGGCAAAGCAGTCTGCCTGCAAAAGAACATCCGGAATTTTCTCACAGTAACCGGCAAATACCACCTGTTCATCAAGATGCATCTCCCGTACCACATTTCGCAGATGTTCTTCCATCGCACCCGTACCGCAAATAAGATACGTCAGTTTTTTTCTGCGGAAGCGGTCCATCGCCCGGAGCATAACTTCATTATTTTTTCCTTCCGTCAGCTCTCCAACACTCACAACCACCTTGTGGTCAGTCGGGATTCCGTATGTCCTGCGCATATCAAAATCAGGGTCTTTTTCAGGTGCCGGTTTCAAGCCAACGCCCTGCACATATTCCACATTTCCACGAATCGGGAATTTTTTTGCTCTCGCATAATCTTCCTGATTAATCACCAAAAGTTTATCCGTATATCTCGCATAATGCTTTTCTGCTACATAATATTTCCAATTAGAAACCGGTGCGCCCTCATAAAAATGAAAGCCATGTGCGGTATAAATAACAGGAACTTTTCTTCCTGTCATTTTGTATACTTTCTCTGCCGCTTTGCGCGTGAGAACTCCTGTCATCGGCATGTGGCAGTGAATCAAATCAAATTTTTCCTCAAGCATCAGTTTTTTCAACGCCAGATAGCACGTCCGCACATCTCTGGAAAATGGCGAGCGTCCAAACGGAATATGATGTCTGTGGATTCCCGTGCCCATCAAGCGGGAATTATCTTTCCCGTACACAACAACATCAAAGTTCGCCGCGTAATGGATTTCATATCCCATTTCCTGTAATATTTTCACGTTATTCATTTCAAACTGTGGCACAAAGCCGCTGACTCTTGTTACCAGTAATGCTTTTTTACTCATGATGCGATTCCTCCCTGGATGTATATTCCTGAATCTTGCGTTCGACCTCTTCGTTGCCCTCGGTGTGTTCTTTTAATCCCGTTGTCTGGTTGGTATCCACTCCCTCTGTCGAGTCTTTTTTCAAAACGGTTTTTACTGTCATAAGAATCAGTTTCAAGTCCATCCACAGAGAGTAATTTTCAATATAAAACAAATCCAGTTTCAGTTTGTCATAAGGAACGGTATTGTATTTTCCATAAATCTGTGCAAATCCGGTCACTCCGGCTTTTACACGGGTACGAAAAACAAACTCCGGCATTTCTTTCTGGTATTCTGCAATAATTTCCGGCCGCTCCGGTCTCGGTCCGACAAGCGACATATCCCCGGAAAGCACGTTAAAAAGCTGTGGCAGTTCATCTAACCGAACAGCACGCAAAAAACGGCCCACCGGCGTAATCCGCTCATCATGCTCTTTGGCAAGAACGGCTTCTCCCGACTTTTCAGCATCCACAATCATACTGCGGAATTTTAAAATAGAAAATTCCCGATTGTCTTTCGTGCACCGCACCTGCCTGTAAAAAACCGGTCCCCCGTCGCAGCATTTAATGGCAAACGCCACCAAAAGCATAATCGGCGACAATAAAATCGTAAGCGGTACCGCAATGAGCAAATCTACCGTACGCTTCCAAAACCGCTGGTCAAAACTCAAAGAATATCCCTTAGACAGCAAAAATGGGGTGTCAAACACATGAATTTCGTCGCCACCCATCAAAATAATATCGGAAATTTTCGGCATTACATACGCCCGAATTCCATTTCCATAACAATATTTTAAAATTTCATTTCTTGTTTCCGCCGCAATATCTCCAATCAAAACCGCCTGATAATCTTTCACCGTCTCGGCAATTCGGTCGATTCCGGCATGGGCATCAATTGCCCCGTAAATCGCATACTTATCACGTCTTGTCTCCAATTTATCCACCAGTTCCGACGCCGGTCTGTCACCATAAATCAGAAGAATTTTCCACGGCTGAAAAATGCGGTTATACAATCGTCTCGTCACAACTGTCCAGACAACCGCAATCACGCAGTCAATTAACTGCATCAAAATCATGTATCCCGGATTGACAAGCCCAAAAGCCAACAGACAAACCACGAAATACATCACAATATTTGCTAAAAATGTAGCTAAAAACTGCGACAGCACCACTTCCATCCGCCGCAGCTGTCCAATTCTGAGTGCCCCATACATCGTCGAAAAAAAGTACACTAAAATTGCGTAAAGCCCAATCAATGCCCAGTTACCTTTGCGGTAGAAATGGAAAAAGTACATCGTATCCCAGTACACAAGATACCAGAAATACGCAAACACTGTCGCCATCAATGCCACACTTATTAAGGAAAAGAAGAACAAAATCGTCTTCTTGTATGGGTCGTAATTTTTATTCATGACAACCATCCACCTCCCAAACTGTCTGTCATGCACAAGTATAGTAATTTTACCATAGATGGAAAGTTATTGTCAATGCAGGGGGGCGAGGGGACTTTTTTTGTTTTCCGTAATTTAGCAAAAAAGCCTTACGGTTCATGGGCGTTCTCACTAATTGAGTGCGTAGCGGTATGGGCACTGAAACTACCAGTGCCGCATACCGACGCACTCAAACCCACGAACCGTAAAGCTTTTTTACCAAATTACTGGAATCCAAAGAAATCGGCAGCGACCCCCTGTCACAAACTAAGACCCGCAAGCTCCCTCAATCAGATAACATCTTTTGTGTTTTTCCACACATCATCAGCAAATTTTTCCAAATACTCATTCATATTTCTACCTTGAACCGATGGATGCCACATTCTAAGGATTGGAACTTTTCCTTTCTTTAGAGTTAATTTCTTTTCTTTCCAAACCTTCTCCTCAAAAATAGCTCCCATATACTTCTTTGGATCATATGTGTTACATGCACACCATACAATCACATCTGGAGCAATTAATTCTATTTCTTTTCGTATACACTCTTTATATTTTTTCAAATAATTCAAAAAAACATCTCGCTGAATACTTCCAAATCCACCACGCTTATTCAAATTCATAAAAGCAATCTTTTTAAGTGCCTCTTTATTCGCTTTTTCATCAATAGAATCTTTGGTTTTATAGTTCTCCTCTGTCATAATTCGATACATTTCACCAAACTTTATTCTCATTTTCCCACTCCAAGTTTCCTGTTCATCATCCGAAATATACCTATTAAAGCTACACACCGTATTGCCTTTATTGTTTCCAACCAAATGCCCACCTTTTCCATTCCCTTTTAATTCGGGATTTTTTTCGTCAACATCATTTTTGCAATCAATGCTTACTTCATTCGTAATAAACAAAACCTTCAGAGCACTATTTTGGTATTCTTCTGGATTTACAATACCATCTTTGTAAAAAGAATTCGTTGCAACCACATAACCATTTTCGCTATTGCATGTTTCTTTTCCACTGTCATTTGATTGTTTAGTCTTCCAATACTCAAATAATTTTTCCAATGTTTTAATGTTGCTTAATTCACTCATTCCAATCCTCTCCTTTTTCCAAAAATTTGTAATTATTATACATCATTTCCATGCAGATTTGTAGGCACTTTCTCCATATAAATCTATGTTTTTCTATTTCCTTGAATAATACTCTTTTCCAGTCTCCAAACATATTCCGGCGAGCCGCCCATTTTGTGAACAGGCACCGCAATCCAATGCGATATGATTATTCTTGCGATAAATATAACCCGGTCTATCATTTCCAGAAATTGTCTGCGTCGGTGTATGACCCGTGATCACTATTTTATTTTCGTAGTATGGCATCTGATAATTTGCACGCGTCCACAACAAATCATCAATAGCATATTCTTCAATTGGCTTTCTATAAGAAAAATTATTCAAACCGGCATGAACCAAAAGATATTTTCGTCCCTGAATTTCCAATTCCACATATGCTTCAAACTCACCAATAAAATCGAGCACTTCCTGCCGTTCTTCATTCGACAATTTACTAAATTGATCCATCGTCGTTTTTCCTCCATTATGAAACCAATCAAACATTATCATCACTTGATTTTTGTCAAGAGTTTGAATAAAATCTTCTGTTATTTCATTCATCATAAGTTTCAAACTCTCCAATGCCATCCATTCATGATTTCCTGCGATACATACACAATTTGGCAGCGTCATCAGATACTGCAATGCCTTAATGGGATCCGGTCCACGATCGACAACATCCCCCATTACATACAATTCGTCATTATCATTGAATTTCATTGTTTCAAGCAAAATCTTTAATTGTTCAAATTCCCCATGAATATCACCAATTACATACGTCGCCATTTTTGCCCCCTCTCTTTTCTCCAATGTCTACATAATAAAACGCCTATACTCACTTATTATACTCCTTCGTTATTCTATTGTCATTATCTATATTAGACTGTAATCCCAATTTACAGCCCTTCCAAAAAGTTAGCAACGCTTTTGTCTTTTCCGAGAAGAAAGGTTGCATATGAGGTCAAAGTTATTAGTTTGCATCAGGGGTTCGTTGGCAATCTTTTTGGATTCCCCGTAATTTATCAAGAAAAGATTTGGGGTGAGTGGGTACAAACACGTGGGTATGAGGCTTGCGTATTTTGCATGCCCATACCCTTACGCGTTTGTTAAGCGGGAGCACCCACGAAACACAAACTTTTCTTGATAAATTTCTGACAAACCAAAAAAACCAACAAACACTTGACACAAACCAAAAATCAGTTTCACTTGAAAGATATCCTTTTTTCGACTACAATAGGAATTACGATTGAAAAGCAAACGCGCACTTTTTGAGTTTTGCGCAGATTGAGAGGTTAGTATGGATAATCGAAATTTTACTCTGCTTACTGATTTTTACGAAATCACAATGATGCAGGGCTATTTTAAAAATCATGCATCAAATCGTGTTGTTTTTGATTTGTTTTACCGTCAGAATCCGGATGATGGTGCGTATGCTGTCTGCGCCGGACTCGCGCAGGTAATTGACTACATCAAAAGCCTTCACTTTGATTATGAGGATATTGATTACTTACGCGGTCTTGGCGTGTTTGATGAAGACTTTTTGGATTATCTTGCAAGTTTTCATTTTACAGGGGATATTTATGCGATTCCGGAAGGTACGGTGGTCTTTCCACGCGAGCCGCTTTTGAAAGTTGTCGCACCGATTTTAGAGGCGCAGCTAGTGGAAACAGCACTCTTAAATCTGATTAACCACCAAAGCCTGATTGCAACAAAGGCTTCCCGTGTCTGCTATGCAGCAAAGGGCGGTGGCGTTATGGAATTTGGTCTGCGGCGCGCACAGGGACCGGATGCCGGTACATTCGGGGCACGTGCGGCTGTCATTGGCGGATGTATTGGTACAAGCAACGTAATTTGCGCAAAAGAATATGACGTTCCCGCACTTGGCACGCACGCACACAGCTGGATTATGAGTTATGGGGATGAATTGACTGCATTCCGCAAATATGCCGAATTGTATCCGAATAACACGACACTTCTTGTTGACACCTATGACACCCTTCGTTCGGGCGTACCGAATGCCATCCGTGTATTTGAGGAATTGAGCGAGCAGAACCGCATGCCGAAAAAATATGGCATTCGTCTCGACAGCGGCGACCTTGCTTACCTTTCAAAGAAAGCAAGAAAAATGTTAGACGACGCGGGATTTCCGGACGCCGAAATCTGTGCTTCAAGTGATTTGGATGAATATCTGATTGACTCTCTGCTCTCACAGGGTGCCTGCATTGATTCATGGGGCGTTGGCACAAACTTGATTACATCCAAAAACACACCTGCGTTTGGCGGTGTATACAAATTAGCTGCGGTAGAAATTGACGGAGAAATGATTCCAAAAATCAAATTATCCGAAAACCCGGCAAAAATCACAAATCCGGGCAATAAAACCGTTTACCGCATTTATGACAAAGAATCCGGAAAAATCCGTGCCGATTACATAACGCTTGCGGACGAAACCTTTGACGAATCCGAAGATTTGCTTCTTTTTGACCCGAATGCTACTTGGAAAAAAACGCGTCTTGAAGGCGGCACCTACACGATGAAAGAAATTTTAGTTCCTATTTTCAAAAACGGACAGTGTGTTTACGACTCGCCATCCGTTATGGAAATTCAAAAACACTGCAAGGAGCAATTGGAAACGATGTGGGAAGAATCAAGACGTCTGGTTAATCCTCAGGAAGTATTTGTTGATTTGTCTGACAAGTTGTATGAAATGAAAAAAGAATTATTAAATGAAGTAGGACGCTGAGTAAGCGTCCTACAAATTGTTATTTTCGTATACAAAGATACAAAACATTTCCATCCTTCTAACTCATCAAATAATAGCCATAGAAGGGCATAATGTTTCTTTCTCCCCCTTGTACTAATTATTCTTTGTTTTCTTAATAATTGTCTGCAACCACGGAATTCCAAAATAAGCTACACAAAAACCAAGAATTCCCCCAATGGTATTTAACATTACATCATCAATATCAACACAACGGTAATTTACTTGTAACATAGCGTTAAATGCTCCCTGCCAAACTTCTACTAAAACTGTTACAAGAATAATGCAGCATAATACCTCGAAAAACTTTTTGCCTCCTTTAAAATAATAGCAAAGTGAAAAACCAAAAGGTATAAATAAAAGAATGTTTCCAAAAAATTGATAACACAAAGTGCCATATGTATGATATGTTATTGCTTCACCAAAAATAGATATTATTGTATGAAACGGAATAAAATTATTCCCCAGTCCTTCTCCATCCGTAATCATCGTCTGCAATAATTCATCTTGATACGGAAATGGAAAAAAGCATACACAAACAATCAACATAACAGACAAAAGACAACCCATTGTCGATAAATACCTTTTATCTCTCAAATCCCGGTTTAATGCTCCCATAACAAACATGCAAATTATAAGAAACGCAAAAAAGAATAAAATAAACTGTGCTGTAATCATATAAACTCCTTTCCCTCCAGCAATATTATCTCTTTTTCCATCAATTTCTAATTAAATCCATAAATTTTCTGCGACAAACTATAGCCCCACACGACAATCTTTCTGCCGGCTTTGCTGCGGAACTGCATCGGCTTACTCAGTGCCATTTTATTTATCATACGGTACATGATTTTATTTTTATTTTTCAGGTACTCCCATAATTCCTCGCGTTTCTGCAGGCTTTCTTCCGAGCCTTCTTTAATGAGAAAAACAGAACTAACCGTCATCATCATTGTCAAATATTTTACCATGTAATCGCGCAGTTTTTTGTTCTTGATTTTTGTCAAATCATACGCATCAATCATCAATTTGTTGACTTTAATCTGCTGGTCGATACGTCCAATCATTACTTTTTCGTTTACCGACTGGTCATCTCTTCCGATAAAATAACGATACAAATCGGCATTCACGTAATACATTTTTTTCACAAACGGAAGCGGATTATAAACAAAAATGTTATCTACATAAAACGTATGTCTTGGCAGTTCAAGCTGGCAGTCGCGAAGCATTTTCGTCCGGTAAATAACCGAATGCATCAAAATGTTCTGACTAATCTTAAAGCGTTTTACATCATTCCACGTAAATACCTGATTTTCCGGAAAAACGCCATCATAGCGAATCACTTTGTGTTTGTGAAGGCTTGGCTTTTCGTAAACATAATTAGCAAGCAGCATATCCACGCCGGAACCATCTTCCACAAAACTGCGAAGCACATCCAAAATCTTAAGGAGTGCCCCTCTGTCAAACCAGTCATCACTGTCGAGCACCTTGTAATACAAACCACTTGCATTGGCAAGACCGGTATTTACTGCTGCCCCGTGGCCCCCGTTTTCCTGGTGAATCGCCCGTACAATCGTCGGATGTTCTTTTTGCAGACGGTCGGCAATTTCAGCCGTTTTATCTGAAGAACCATCATTTACCAGAATAATTTCAACATCTTCGCCACCTACTAATGCGGTTTCTACTGCATGCTCCATGTAATCCTGCGAATTATAGCAAGGTATCGCAACCGTCAATAGTTTCATTCTCAAAACCCTTCTTTCTTAAATTTCCTCTGCCACCGTCAGTGCACGGTCCACAATCGCATCAATATTATAATACTTGTATTCAGCCAAACGTCCTAACAGATAGAAGTTTGGAATCTTATTAACAAGTTCTTTGTACTTCAAAAACAGAGCATCATTTTCAGCGTTATTAATTGCATAATAAGGAATTTCCCCGTCTTTTCCCTGATAAGGCATCGGGTATTCTTTCACAATCGTCGTATCCTTTGCATCCAACTGGCCGGACAAATACTTAAACTCTGTTATACGGGTAAAATCTTCCGACACCGTGTAGTTTACTACACCGTGGCTCTGATAAAATTTCTTGTCATAGTGCTCAAAATCAAACCGCAGCGAACGATACGGAAGTCTGCCAAAGCGGCATCCAAACAGCTCATCCAAAGCTCCGGTAAAAATCACATTGCCGGTAAATGGCTGCCCCTCAAAAAGAACCTTATTTTCTGCCTCCGGGTCAATGGTAAGAACCGATGCAGCCTCGCAATTTAAGCGCACTTCAATACCCGGATAATCGAGCATTTTTTCAAAAATCGGCGTAAATCCTTCCTTTGGAAGTCCCTGATATTTATCCTGAAAATAACGGTTATCTCTGGATAAAAGAACCGGAACTCGGCCAGACACAGCCGGATCGATTTCCTTCGGCGATTTGCCCCACTGCTTCATCGTATATTTCAAGAAAACATTTTCATATACGTACTGAGCAATCTCCTGTAACTCTTCATTTTCATGATTCATAAGTTCCAGAATCGGAACTCTGGCACCTTCGCCAAAATTATCAATTAAAAGCTTTTCCAAATGCGGCGCGCGCTCGCCGTACACAAGCTCCAGCGTATTTAAGTTAAACGGAATTGGCAATTCTCTGCCGTATACATTTCCAACAACTTCATGGCGGTACTCATACCAGTCGGTAAAACGTGACAAATACTCATACACTCTATCAATATTGGTATGGAAAATATGTGGTCCATACTGATGAATCAAAATGCCATAGTCGTCTTTTTTGTCATAGCAGTTGCCGCCGACATGGTCTCTGGCGTCAATTACTAACACCTGCTGTCCTTTTTTCTCAGCCAGCTCTCTGGCTACCACAGCACCGGCAAAGCCGCTGCCAATCACAATACTATCGAACATATCTGTCCTCCCTCATTTATTCCTTATTATTCCTATTTTACCAAACCTAGCGAATAATATCCACTATTAATTTCGGAATCCTTGGAGCTTCTTTCGAATACCGGATACTGCTCTCAAACATTGCCATTCCACGGTTCAATTTTTCTTTCGTTCCTGCATAGCAGATGGCAATCGCTTCGCCTTTTTTCACGGTATCTCCAATTTTCTTTTTCAGGTAAATACCTGCGCTCATATCAATGACGCTGTCTTTGGTCTCCCTGCCGGCGCCCAAAAGTCCTGCTGCCACACCAATCTTCTCGGTATCCATCCCGGATAAAAATCCATCTTCTGCGGCAAACACTTCTCCCTCAAATGCATCTCTCTCAAAAAATTCCGGATGCTCTACATAACGGATATCGCCACCCTGCGCCTGTACCATTTCTTTGAATTTTTCAAATGCCCGTCCGGATGAAAGAGCTTTTTTCGCCATCCTTTTTCCCTGACTGTGGCTTACATTTTCCAGTCCAAGTGACAGCATCATACCGGCTAACGCCACGCTGACTTCTTTGACGTCTTCCGGACCGTCTCCTTTTAACACCTCAATGGCTTCTTTTACTTCCATGTTATTGCCAATTGCAAATCCGAGCGGTTCCTCCATGCCTGTTAAAATTGCCACGGTCTCTTTTCCCGCATGATTTCCAATTGCCACCATATGTTTCGCAAGTTTTTTCGCATCTCTTGTATTTTTCATAAATGCTCCGCTTCCCGTCGTGACATCCAAAACAATTTTATCACTTCCTGCCGCCAGCTTCTTACTCATAACCGACGCTGCAATCAACGGAATACTGTCCACTGTAGCTGTTACATCGCGGAGCGCATACAAAAGTTTGTCCGCCGGCGCCAGATTTCCGGTCTGTCCAATCACACTGATTCCCGTTTTTTTCACCGTTTCAAAAAACTCCGCTGCCGAAAGGTCAATGCGAAAACCGGATATCGACTCCAGTTTATCTAGCGTTCCCCCGGTAAATCCAAGTCCGCGTCCACTCATTTTTGCCACCGGCACGCCACAAGCCGCCACAATCGGTCCAACAATCAGTGTTGTCTTGTCGCCAACACCGCCCGTCGAATGTTTGTCCACTTTAATTCCTTCAATCGGTGACAAATCGACCAAATCTCCGGAATCCCGCATTGCCAGAGTAAACGCCGCCAGTTCCTCATTTTCCATGCCATTAAAGTAAATTGCCATCAGCATGGCAGACATCTGATAATCCGGAATTTTCCCTGCCACATAATCCGTTATCATAAAATCAATTTCTTCTTTTGTCAGTGTCTCTCCATTCTTTTTTTTCTGGATTAAATCAACAAATCTCTCTGTTCCCATGTGAAATACCTCCTATATAATACGACCGTTCCCATAAACCCAATCGAAACGATTTCCGTTAGTTATAATGTAACATATTCTAGCCATTCCTGCCAGTAATTTACGGTTTTTTGCCCGCGAAATAATGAACCCATTCAAAATCCGAACACTCCGCATTTTTCCATGTCATCATATAAAATTCCAAATCCCGGCCCGGCACCTTTACCATGTTGGCAATCCCAAGAACCGGCGACGGAAAGTCCTTGCAGTAATAGAGTTCTTTCCCATCAATCTTCTTCTCCCATTCATTGGCATCCAATTTCCCACCATAGATGCCATTCCCCGTCAACAGATATCCGAAATCGTCATCAATCACAAGACCGGAAGTGCTGCTTTCCGATGTCATTCCCTCACATTTTATAACCTTTTTCGGCACGCTCTCATAAAGTGACTTTTTCAAAATCAATTGTTGTCTCGGTGCCACCACATAATAGTTTCCTTCCGTATCAAACCCTGCTGATATATCATCAATTTTTCCATCTTTGGCAAGAAATTTTTCTTCTACACTGTCGTACTCAATTGCCTGTCCGTCCGTGGCATCTTCCTCCATGGAAAAGAAAAACTCAAGACGTGATTCGTTAATCACACTAAACGATACAATCTTTTGCCCTTTTACACGTGACGTAATATCAGGGATATGAAGTTCCCAGATTTTCCTATTTTTCTTGATTTTATACAGCTGGCATTTTGTTTTACTATTATCACTATACATCACGTACAAATTCTGCTTTGTATCGGCTGCAATCTGAATTTCACCATTGCCGCAGTTTTTTGCAACAAAATCACTCCATGACGTTTTTTTCGTCACCCATTTCTTATCTTCCTCCCACCGACACTCCATATAAGAATCTTTTCCGGAAGTCCGCATGCGAAAAATGAAATATGGCACCTCTTCACCTGCAATAAGATACATTTGTTTCATATCTTTTGAAAATGCAAGCTCCGGCTTTTGTATCTTTTCATATACGTATGACTTATCTGGTTTTAGAGAAACTTCCTCTCTCGGTTGCACCGCAGCTTCTTTATCGCAGGAAATAACAAACAGACTCAAGCAACAAATCAGAAAATATCGAACCCACTTCATATTAACGCACTCCCTTTCAAAAACTATCAACACAAAACTATTACTTCGTATTTTACTACAACTGAGATATGATGTCCATCATACTTTCAGCCAAGTTTTTAGACCAAGTTTTTAGAAGAAAAGAACCACATGCAACCTTATCCTTCATATATACCAAAAATGGTTGCATAGATTTTGAGAAAATTCAGCCGAAAGCAACCAAAAAGCAAGAAAATTAATACAAAGAGTTGCATGTGTCGTACAATTTTCCCGAATAAAACCGAATAATGAGGTGAAAATGCAACCCTCTAGGCAAAAATCAAGCAAGAGAGTTGTTCCGGAAGTGTTAACCTCAAATTTTAGCCACAAATCAACTACAAATTTGAGCCACAAAAATGTGCCAAATATTCGTTACTAGTCTTTTTGGATTCCAGTAATCTCGTAGAAAAACTTTGTGGCTCGTGGGTACAAACACGTGGGTATGAGGCTTGCGTATTTTGCATGCCCATACCCTTACGCGTTTGTTAAACGGGAGTGCCCACGAGACGCAAAGCTTTTCTACGAAATTACGGAAAACAAAAAAGTACCAACGAACACTTGACACAAACATTTGTTTCCTAAAATTTGCCTTATTCCCTCAAATATGTTATACTTTTGACGATTATTACACTTTATGAAAGGGGATTTTTTATGTCCACAACTACCATTGCGGTGTTAATTGCCTTCGTGTGTTATTTAGCGATGATGATTGGCATCGGCATCTTTTCGATGAAAAAAACAAACAGTACCGAAGATTATTTTCTTGGCGGAAGAGGCTTAAACAGCTGGGTTGCCGCTCTTTCCGCACAGGCTTCCGATATGAGCGGATGGCTCTTGATGGGACTGCCGGGTTCGATTTACCTTGCCGGAACCGGAAAAGCCTGGATTGCCATCGGATTGTTTATCGGAACGGCGCTTAACTGGATTTGCATTTCCAAACGCCTGCGCCGTTACACAATTGTAGCAAACAACTCTTTAACCCTTCCGGAATTTTTCCAGAACCGTTTTCGCGATAAGAAAAAGATTCTTCTTGGAATTTCTTCCGTTGTAATCGTTATTTTCTTCTTAGTGTATACCGCATCGGCACTGGCATCCGGTGGAAAACTCTTCCAGACCGTATTTGGTCTTGATTACCACTATGCACTTTTAATTGGTGCAGCCGTTATTCTGGCATACACATTTATGGGAGGATTCCTCGCCGTATGTACTACCGATTTTGTGCAGGGAACCATGATGCTTATCGCTCTCTTAACGGTGCCAATTATCGCTTATGCCGCTATCAGTGGCGACTTCACCGGTGCATTAACCGCTCACGGTGTAGCAGAAAATTCAGACTTCTTAAGTTTGTTCTATATGGACGGAAAACCATATCCGCTGATTTCCATCGTTTCTGACTTAGCCTGGGGACTTGGTTACTGCGGTATGCCACATATCTTAGTCCGTTTTATGGCTGTTAAGAGCGAAAAAGAATTGAAAAAATCCAGTGTAATCGCAATCGTATGGGTTGCCATTTCGCTGATTGCCGCATGCTTTATCGGAATCTTAGGACGCGGATTCTTAAATGAAACACTCGTAGAAACCGGTTCCGAAAATGTATTTATCAAAATGATTCAGCAGATTTTCGATGGCAACATCGTTTTAATCTTTATTGGCGGTTTGTTCCTTTGCGGAATCCTTGCTGCCATTATGTCAACAGCAGATTCCCAGCTTCTTGTCTGCGCCTCCTCCGCATCTAAAGATATTTTCAAAAATATTCTGAAACCGGAAGCAGAAGACAAAAAAGTATTAAATGTAAGCCGTATTACGGTTCTTGTAATTGCTGTCGTTGCCTGCATTATCGCATGGAACCCGGACAGCAGTATCATGGGACTTGTTTCTGACGCATGGGCCGGTCTTGGTTCCGCCTTTGGTCCACTCGTTGTGTGCTCCCTGTTCTGGAAACGTACCAACCTTCCGGGTGCCGTTGCCGGCATCGTATCCGGTGGATTGTTTGTTATCATCTGGGATTACCTTCCAATTCTTGGCGGTCAGACACCTTACGCCGTAACCGGAATTTACTCCCTGTTATTAGGATTCTTTGTCAGCCTTTTGTGCATTGTCATTGTCAGCCTTTTGACAAAAGCACCATCCAAAGAAATTGTTGAAGAATTTGAATCTGTCAAAACTTATCAGGAATAAATAGCAAAACCTACGGAGGTTTTTATGGAGTTTAAAGGTTTAAAAAAAATTCATGACGGTCACTTTATCCACCGCTATGATATCACATATGAAACGGTCGATGGAAAAGAAAAAGTTTATGAAATGATTAGCCGAAATCCGGACATTTCCACGCTTTCGGAGCTTCAGGCAAAAACACCGGACTCTGTCGTTTTAATCATGCACGATGAGAAGAACGAAAAAATACTGTTAAATAAAGAATTCCGCCTTGCCTTAGGCGACTGGGTATATAATTTCCCGGCAGGTCTGATTGATGAGGGTGAAGAGCCAATCGAAAGCGCAAGGCGCGAATTAAAAGAAGAAACCGGACTTGATTTACTGACGGTAAACGATATTCTTCCTTTAAGTTACAGTGCCATTGGCTTTGCCAATGAAACCAACCTCTGTATCGTCGGTGTTGCAGACGGCACCTTTTCCAAAAGCAGTTCCACTGTTGAGGAAATAAAAGCCGGCTGGTACACAAAAGACGAAGTCAAAAAACTTCTGAAAACGGAATTATTCGCCGCAAGAACGCAATCTTACTGTTACTTGTGGAGTAAATAAAAAAATGCTTAGAAGGCTAAAATCCTGACATCAGATTTCGCTTTCTAAGCATTTTATTTTCTAACATTTCTTACTTGGTTCCAAAGATTCGGTCTCCGGCATCTCCAAGTCCCGGACAAATATACGCATTTTCATTCAGACAGCGGTCTTTGCAGCCCACATAAAGCTGAATATCCGGATGTGCTTTCATCAGACGCTCAATTCCTTCCGGTGCAGCAATAATCGACATAAATTTAATGTTCTTTCCACCATGCGCTTTGATAAAATCTACTGCCGCTACTGCCGAACCACCGGTTGCCAACATCGGATCCACAACCACAATCGTTCTCTGGTCAATCGGTTCCGGAAGCTTACAGTAATACTCATGAGGTTCATGTGTTTCCTCATCACGGTACAAACCGATATGACCGACTTTCGCCGATGGCACCAGTGATAAAATACCGCTTACCATACCAAGTCCGGCACGAAGAATCGGCACAATAGCTAACTTCTTTCCGGCAATCATCGGTGTCCGGCACGTCTCGATTGGTGTCTTAATTTCCACATCTTCAACCGGCAGATCACGGAGTGCCTCATATCCCATAAGCATGGCAATCTCCTCAATCAGACGGCGGAACTCATTCGTTCCTGTTGCCTCATTTCGCAAAATCGAAATCTTATGCTGAATCAGCGGATGTTCCATTATAGTAATCTGTTTCATTTTCGTTCCTCCATTTTCTTTCGCGTTTTCTATTATTGTACCTTTTCTTGTGAAAAAATACAATCTCACATTATCTCATTCTTCATTTTTTTGCTGATAATAGAACTGAATCAAGCCAATTCTCGATTTTGTACCCGTTTTCTCATTCAAGGAAGAAATATGCCGATACAAAGCCGCTCTTGAAATATATAATTGTTTCGCCAAATCTTTCGCACTGTCATCAAAATTTAACAATGCCTCCAAAATTTCCGTTTCTCTTTTCGTGAGGGAATATTTCTCTGCAAATGCTCCTAAGTCAAGTGTCTGTGCATCTTCTGCCTTTTTCTTTCCCTGCTGTCTCTCCGTCGCAAACATCGCAATGCTGATAAGCACAAACAGCAAAAGCACCACAGAAGAAATCAAAATTACATTCCCACCTTCTACTAAGGCAATCGATCCTCCGGTCACGACCGCCGCTCCTGCATTGTTTACCGCTCTTCCCATGCCTGCCCAAAGTGCAGGAACACTACTCTTTATCGCATAATTCATAAACCTCGTTGTAAAATAGACAACGAAAAATCCGGACGACAAATAAAAAATAATAAGTCCGGCAAGCACCGAGCCGCCTGTCACAATAACAAGCACACAGAGTACGGATAAAAGCGTGACGCAGAACATCACAATCGACATATACCGGTGATTTTTTAAATCAAACAAAAAACCTGCCAAAATCCCGCTTACCGCCAATAGAAGCCTCGGCCACTGTCCAACATCCAAGCTTCCCTTTGCATGCTGTAATGTAACTGCATTATCCAATGCCGCAAAAATCATCGTCATACACAAAACACATAAAACCAATATAAACCCTGTTATTTTCTCCTGTTTCTCCCCCTTGTCCACAGGCTCTAACTCCACTGCTTCCTTTTGTATGAGTAGATAATAAACCGTGGCGGCAAAAAGAATAAATACAAAAATCAACTGTACCATCTGGCTGCGAACAAGATTGTTACATATAAACTGAAAAAGCAACCCCAGCGCATAAGCCACACCAACCAAAAGTGCTAGGCGCGAATCTCTGCCAACATAAAAAAGTGCATGATAATGCAGAGCACTGCCAAACAATCCAAGCAGCACAAATACAACACAGCCTGCAAAAAGACAGATGGCGTAACTATCCGCTTCATATAAAAAGAACAAGCAGACCGCCATAATAAGTGGAAACATGACTGTCACCACTCTTTTTACAAAAGCAGATTTTATCCTGTGAAATAGAGCATATAAAACAAAACCAATGACGCTGACACCCAGCACAATTCCCTGCGCACTCACTGCCTGCCGCGAATTCGAAAGCGTACCCATTATGTTCACAAATAAATATTCTGTCTCTAAAAATAAAAACGTAAAAATGGCTAATAAAACACCCGCCGTAAATCTCTTCTTCATCTTTGTTCACCTTTCTATTTCCTCCCTCATTTTACTATTCTTACGCCACAATTGCAACAATGCTTGTCAGATGAACTTTTTTTCTTTATAATAAAACCAATAACGATTATGAGGAGGTTTCTTATGGAAACAAAAAACAATGCAATCCGCGATGCCAGAACGCTTGGCATCCCCAAAATGCTGCTGTTGGGTCTACAGCATATGTTCGCCATGTTTGGTGCCACAATCTTAGTACCGATTCTGGTAAACAACTATTTTAAAGGAGAGGGGCTCTCCATTCAGGTTACATTATTCTGCGCCGGTGTCGGCACACTTTTCTTCCATTTGTGTACGAAATTAAAAGTTCCCGCTTTTCTTGGTTCTTCGTTCGCCTTTCTCGGCGGATTTGAAACCGTTTCCAAATTGGACACCGGAATTTTCAAAGATATGTCCATGGGCGAAAAACTGCCTTACGCCTGCGGTGGTATCGTAGTAGCCGGTGCTCTGTATCTGGTGCTTGCACTGATTATCAAACTAGTCGGTGTGAAACGTGCGATGCGTTTTCTTCCACCGGTTGTCACCGGTCCGATTATTATCTGCATCGGCTTAAGTTTAGCACCATCCGCAGTTAATAATGTTCAGACAAACTGGCTGTTAGCCATTATCGCATTTGCCATCATTGTGATTTTCAACATCTGGGGAAAAGGTATGTGGAAAATCATCCCAATTCTTCTCGGCATCGCCGGTGCTTACGCTGTTGCCTTGATTCTGCACTTTTGCGGCATCACAAATCCGGATGGTTCCGCCATCTTTAATTTTGCAGAAATTGCCAAAGCTTCCTGGGTTAATGTTCCACCATTTGAGTTTTGTAAATTTGACTTAACTGCAATCCTTGCTATGGCTCCGATTGCCATTGCGTCCATGATGGAGCATATCGGCGATATTTCCGCCATTTCCGCAACCGTTGGAGAAAATTATGTAGAAGATCCCGGTCTTCACCGCACATTAATCGGTGATGGTCTGGCAACTTCCCTTTCTGCCTTGGTTGGCGGTCCTGCCAACACCACTTACGGTGAAAATACAGGTGTTTTGGAACTGAGCCGTGTACATGATCCGAAAGTAATCCGTCTGGCTGCTATTTACGCTGTCGTTTTAAGTTTCATCCCGAAATTTGCCGGTATCATCAGTACCCTACCGGCAGCTATCGTTGGCGGTGTCAGCTTTATTCTCTACGGTATGATTGCCGCCATCGGTGTTCGCAACGTCATAGAAAACAAAGTTGATTTCACCAAATCAAGAAACTTAATTATTGCGGCTACCATTTTAGTATGCGGACTTGGTTTCTCTTCCGGACTTACCTTCCAGATTGCAGGAACAAGCATCACTTTAACCGGTCTTGCCATTGCCGCTATTATGGGCGTTTTGTTAAATGCCATTTTACCCGGACGAGAAGAAGATAAAGAATAAAAAATAATACTTGATTTATGACTAGACGTGTGTTATCTTGTATTTACCCTCTTATTGCTCCACAAAAGGAGGGTTTATCATGAAACACACGTCTATTTTTTTGAAAGCGGCTTGCCGGCGGAGCATTGCCCTTTTATGTACAGCGGTACTGTTTACCGCCTCTGTTTTTTCCGCACCTTTGACAGCAGATGCCGCCTCACCGGCTCTTGTAATTCTTTCCCGATATCGCGCCACATTAAAAATTGGCGATTCTTTTACTCTTGCGGGAATTGCAAGCAACGGCAAGTGGGTTCGATTTAAAAGCAGTAAAAGTGCTGTCGCCTCGGTAAATACATATGGCAGAGTCACCGCAAAAAAAGCGGGCACCTGCACGATTACGGGAAAAGTCGCAGGTGGGGAAGCCAGTTGTAAAATTACCGTCACAAAAACTATCATTACGTTATCAACTGCCTCCATTACAATGGAAAACGGAGCGCAGGTTACTCTGAAAGGGCAGACCTCAAATAGGTCACCTATCTCATGGAAATCTCAAAAATCAAGCGTTGCCGAAATTGACGAAAACGGTAAAATTTCAGCAAAGAAACCAGGAGAGACTACAATTACCGCAAAGGCAGACGGTACAAAAAAAACCTGTCATGTCACGGTAAAAAAACCTAAAGTTACACTTAATTATACTTCTGCATCTTTGTCCCGCAATCAGACACTTCTTCTGACAGCAAAAGTGTCCTCCGGGAAAAAAGTAACATGGAAGTCTCAGAAAAAAAGTGTAGCCACCGTCAACAGCCGCGGAAAAGTCACGGCAATAAAACGTGGCACAACAAAAATCCGGGCATCGATTGACGGTGTAACAAAGGAATGTACGATTACGGTTTTATAACGGCAAAGATTTTATAATTTCATTACATTTAGGAGCAATAAGAGGGTATATTTGCAAAATAATGCATTTGGATGTAAAATATCTCTGGTTGATTGGATAAAGAAAACAACGAGGAGAGAGTTTACCTATGAATAAATATCAACATACTTTGGAAAAATTAGAAAACAATACGGCAAAGCGAAGTATTGCACTCGTTATAGAAGGTGCTTTAATCGGTGTCTTGGCCGGCTTGACTGCCGTTCTATACCGATACTGCCTAACTTATGCAGAGAGCGGATTATATGCGGTTCTGAATTTCATACGCGGAAATGCAGGTGTTACCGCCCTCTGGTTTGCCGCTCTTATTTTGATGGGATGTATTGTCGCAAAGATTGTGAAATGGGAGCCAATGGCTGCCGGTTCCGGGATCCCGCAGGTTTCAGGGGAGGTCCGCGGTTATTTGGACCAGAGTTTTTGGCGTGTCGTTTTAGCCAAATTCACCGGTGGTACACTTAGTATCTTCGGCGGTCTGTCCCTTGGAAGAGAGGGCCCGTCCATTCAGCTTGGTGCGATGGTGGCAAAAAGTTATTCCCGCCTTAGAAACTATGATAAAACAACAGAAATCGGTCTGTTATCGTGTGGCGCAGGTGCCGGACTTGCCGCCGCCTTTAATGCACCGCTTGCCGGCATTATGTTTGTTCTTGAAGAAATCCACCACACCTTTGACCGCACAATGTTGGTCGCCGGTCTGATTGCCACGGTGTGCGCCGACTTCGTCGCAAAAATATTTTTTGGACAGTCTGCTATTTTTTCGTTTACGACATCGACTCTTGCACTCCGCTATTATTGGCTGTTAGCATTGCTTGGTATTTTGCTTGGTCTTGCGGGTGCCGGATATAATTTTGTCATGTTAAAAATGCAGGCTTTTTTCCACCGTTTGAAAAAAATACCAAAAGAAATCCGGATTGCCTTTGTTTTTGTCATTTCCGGGATTCTTGGTCTCACCCTTCCGCAGGTATTAGCCGGCGGTCACAGCATGATTGCTTTGTTAGAGCATGGGAAACCGGAACTTTCCATGATTTGCATTTTACTTGTCGTTAAATTTTTATTTTCGGCAGTTAGTTTCGGATGCGGCGCACCCGGTGGAATCTTTTTCCCACTTCTGATTTTAGGCGCCTACATCGGGGCAATTTTCGGAAACCTTTCCATCCACGCTCTCTCCCTGCCAAACGATTTACTGCCCCAGTTTATCGTTATCAGCATGGCGGGATTATTTGCGGGCATCGTGCGTGCACCGATTACCGGTATTGTATTGATTACCGAAATGACCGGCAATATGCACCGGATGTTAGACATCGCTGTCGTGAGCAGTATTGCTTATATCATCGCAAACCTGCTTGGCAGCAAACCAATTTATACATCCCTTTTGGAAAATATTCTGAACAAACAGACTGAACTGGAAATTAAAGAGTCGGCAGAAAAAGTTTTGGTTACTTATGTCATTCCTTTTGACAGTCCGGTCTGCCATAAAAAAATCTGCCAGATTGACTGGCAGAAAAATACATTGGTTGCATCCATTGAGCGCGACGGGCACACGATTACGCCAAAAGGCGACACCGAAATTCTGCCCGGCGACTTACTCATGGTACTCATCGGCAGACAATACTACGCTGCCGATTATGCAGCTTATGAAAAGTTAATTAACGGCTGATATATCGATATATTTTTTTGTTGTCTGCAGTTCACCTTTCACCTGCAAATAAATTTTATATTTATCTTTTGGCAGATTGGTTAGCTGCATGGCAACTTTATAAACCATCGTGCGGAACACATCCATTGTCTGGTATGTGTCATCAAAGTCAACCTGATAGCCACCCTTGTCACCAATAAAATAAACTTTTTCCACTTCGTGGTCTACGTTATTCACAAAGAGTAAATCTTCCTGCATCTCATATTCGATAGCAGCACTCTTGATATGATGTTTCTTTTCCGACTTTAACTTGCAGTATTTGCTGCTTGATATCTCTTGCGGCTGTTTAATCTGACCGACCTGATAATCGCCGGTCACCTGCATCGGCTCTGCAAGTTCCTGCACATTCGGCTCAAACGGATACGCGCGGAAAAATCCCGGTTTTACACCAAACTCGGAAAGCACCTCGCCGGTCTCATAATCGTATTCGAAAATACCACCGCCATCACCGTCCACCGGTTCTGCATAAGAACCTGCCATATTATACACACGCTTTTTGTCAGGAACATAGATTCCATTTGCACGGATTCTTGTCTTTGGTCCGGCAAATCGTTTATGCAGCGAAACGGTTTTCTTTTCCTCATCAATATCATAAAAACTCACATAACTGAGCGGATCTTTATCAAAAGACTTCGCCTTACGACGCTTTGCCCAGTGATTATCATAAACAATAATCCGTTTTTTCTGCGGATTCGATTCATCCGGGAGTGCAATTTCAAATGCCGCATGCTGCTGGTAACACCATTTGACATCACCTTCCGGCTGCAAAAGATATGGTGTCATCTTTGTTCCCTCCCAGAATTTCGGGTCGGATAAAATCCAGCGGAGTTTTTTCGTATCGTAATCTACACAAATTACCGCATGCACATTTCTGAGGGAAATCAAAATCGTGCGGTCTTTTTCATAATACGCAGCGGAATTTACATGGCACCAGTCCATCATATTCTGATAGGTTTCATCAAAAATCTCTGCCATATTTAACTGCCACACAATTTCACCGGTCTGTCTGTCAATCTCAATAACGCAGTCCTCCGTATGCTCAAGCATCGAATTACTTCCGGTGAGAATGTTGCCGCCTGCCTTTTCTTCCGCCGTGTGGTGAACCCCTTTTTCCGTCAGATAGGTTCGAAACACACGACCGAAATAGTCCATATCATAAGACTCTACTGTCTGGGGATTGGAATAGGATGGCACGGAAATATATTTTTCCATGTAAAAAAAGTGACCATCCGATAATGGAAAAATACCATATCCTCTCGGTTTGCGGCTGAGATAATAACGTATTTTCCCTTCGATATCAAACACGCAGGTATGAATCTTGACACCGCCATTTATCATAATATTGGAATACGCCGGTTTGTCGGTCCATTTTTTCACCGTAATCACGTTGCGCAGTGACTTTGGCAGTCTTTTTGTTCGTATCGTGAAAGTATGGCTTTTTACGCAGTTTCCCTCATCATCGAGAATCTCTATGACGATGTCATTTGCCTTTTCAGCATACATCCCTAAAATCGGCACTCGATGCTCTTTTTTCTTAGGAAGTTCTGTAACAAAATCCGTCTCCTTTAAATTTCCTTTTGTCGTAACACGGACACATGCCGGCTCTTCTAAAATGAACAAAGCAAGTGCAGTCAACGGTGCCTCTCCATATGGATCTTTTATAACGAGCATATGGTCAAACGTGTACTCACCACTGCTCAAAAGCTGCTTATACAAATAGTCTCTAGTCAGTGACTTTATGGAACAGGACTGCTCACGACGTATATTCGTGCGAAATCCTGCGATTTCTTTGCGGAGAAATAAATTCTCATACGACGCCGCTTCTTCACCTGCTCGTCCGGTTTCCCACACAATGACCTCACCGCCATCGGCAAATTTCTTGTGGTGAACCGTCTTTTTTTCCTTTTGCCCAAACTGCCTGCAAATCCAATCCTTCACCCTCTTACACGAAGACACAAAATAATTATCCATTTTTGTTCCTCCATGCACGTTTTGCTAATTGATTCTTTTTAAAATTTCCTGATATACAACTTTTGCACACTCCTGTGGTGTGAAATGTATGGTATCCAAAACAATTTCCGGATTCTCCGGCTTCTCATAACCGGAATCTTTTCCCGTAAAATTTTTAATATTCTTTTTGTACAAACCTTTTGGATCCCTCTTACAACAGGTCTCAAAATCCGTACTCACATATACCTCAAGAAATTGATTTTCCCCGACGCGCCCTCTCGCAAACCGGCGCATCTTACGAAACGGGGAAATAAAAGCAGCCAGTGTAATAACTCCTGCGTCGCAAAACAGGGCAGAAATTTCTCCAATCCGCCGTATGTTTTCATCACGGTCCTTATCCGTAAACTCCAAATCCGAATTGATTCCATGTCGAATGTTATCTCCGTCTAAAAGATAAACTGCTTTTTTTGCATCATTCAACATTTTCTCCAGTTCTACCGCAATTGTTGATTTTCCGGAACCGGAAAGTCCCGTAAACCAAACAACAAGCCCCTTTTGTCCGAGCACACGATAACGGTCTTTTGCCGAGACCTTATTCGGCTGCCAAATAACATTTTCCGTCATTTTCCTTTTCTCCTTTAATGAAATCGCATGTCCACCCATGTTCTGGAAGAAATCCTATCATAGGTTTTTGTCACAAAAAAGGCTTTTTTAGTTTTTATTTCCAATGAGCTTTATCTTTTTTTCCTTCCGGTTTCATCACGTGTTTAATGTATGAAAACGTCTCTTTTTCCCCCCTATCGCGCAGCATAATCAGCAAATCCTCTAATTTCTGCGACGTTACCGGGTGCATCCAGCGTCGTTTTCTCCCTTTGTCAAAATAAAGAAACGGCTTCTCTATATCATAGTCATCCCCATAATAAATTTTACTTGCCGCCACGCGGTCGCAAAACATTTCAATCAAATAACGGGTTGGCATCTCCACCGGTTCTTTCCGGTTTAACTTCGGATTGTAATCAACCCAGTATTCAAAATGGTGTTTATTGCGTCCCTGATGATGAAGCCACGCACGCGAAAAGCCGTACCGTTCCCTCTCTTTTTCATTTGGACTTTTATCACCGAGATAATTTTTTGCCCCCGGAATAAATTCCGCCGGACTGTATTTTGACAAATCGTGTCTAAGCCCCTGCCAGAAAATTCCTGCCATAAAGCAATGCACGATTACTTTATGACGGTGCCTTGTAATCGTAGAAAAATGTTTCCAGATATGCATAAGTATAACCTGCTTTCCTTTGTTTCTAAACTTCGAGCACATTGCACAGTAAAAAAGCAAGCACGAGCGATACGACAATGCGTCCGATGTTTTTCCATTTCCTATGATATAATATCAGATTTACGAAATAAAAGAAAGCAATCATTGTGGGAACCGCCAAACGCGGAATCTCAGGATTTGAATTAATCTCCATCTCGGACAACAAAAGCCCTGTCATCACGGTAAGCAAAAGTCCCGAAACAACAACGCGAATTGCCTTTTTGATTACCTTAAAAACGGCACATCCTTCCAGTCTGTCATACAAGTGGTAAACCAGATAAAAGACAAAACAGGAGCAGGCAACACTACAGGCAAATCCTGCCACCGCAAAGGCAAATCCACCGGCTATCGTTCCAACGACCGCCTCTCCGCACAAATAACCGATCCCTGCCAAAGTCTTGCACAAAATAGACCCCGGCAGCACATTTACGATTACAACCAGATGATTGTAAAAGTCACTTTCTGAAATATATTCCGGCACAAAAAGACCGTCGGCAATGGATAAATAGGCATCTCCGCCACCAAATGACAAAAAGGAAGACACAGCGCCCTGCCCTACAAAGCCCGCCGCTTCACGCCACATCATAAAAAGTGCCGGCAGACAAAACAAAAGCAGAAATAAAACCCATAACAAAAGTCTGCCCCCCAGTTTTCCGGCTGCAAGTTTTGGCTTTTTATCCTTCTTTTTCACCTTTTTCTGGTACAATAATCCTACAACAACACTTCCTAAAAGTGTAAGCAAAAGTATCTGGATTGTCGAAAATTTAGGAAGCCGGATTTCTAATCCAAAAATACGGCAAAGATAATTTCCACCCGTTGCAATAAACACAAATAGAATTACGAACCATGCGGCCACCCGGAATTTAGAGTGGCGGTACGACTTTAATGTCTGCACAATGTATTGCGTCAAAAGACACAAAATAAACGCTGTAATGCCGATGGAAGCATACTGAATCTGCTGTAAAATATTAGAATCCGCACCGCTAAGCAGCATTAAATACAATACCGTAAACACAACTCCCGGAAGAGCCATCAATACACCGCCCGCGAGCATCCCACCGATGCCGCCGACATGCAGACCAATCCCCGATGCAATTTCAACCGGAAGTGCCCCCGGTGTCAGCGTTGCGGCAATAACCGACTTGTCATACTCATCTTTACTTACCAGTTTTTTTTCGTTTACCACTTCCTGCTCCAATACCGGAATCAGTGCATTCCCACCGCCGAAACCAATCACTCCCACCTTTATCATCGATTCGATGAATGTGAATTGTTTCTTCATAGCTTCCTCCAAATCTCATTTGTCCACGAGATTAGCAAACGGTCTTGTCAAAAGTATGACTTGCCAAAATTTTTCATACAATGAACTAAAGGAAACCAAAGGAGTCTGTGATTGAAACTTTTAATTGATGTAAATCAGCTTTTATGGAATGGTCCTATTCTTGTTATGCTTTTTGGCACACACGTCTACTTCACCCTGCGTTTACGGCTTGTGCAGCGAAAAATCGGATATGGCATCTCCCTTTCTCTTTCCGATGGCAGCAAAAACAAAAAGGGATTTGGGCGTTTTGGTTCGCTCACAACAACGCTCGCTGCTACGCTTGGAACCGGAAATATTATAGGCATTTCCACCGCCGTTTTCTTAGGCGGACCGGGTGCTGTGTTTTGGTGCTGGCTCACCGGGCTTTTGGGCATGGCAACCACTTACGCCGAAACGTTTTTGTGCCACCATTTCCGCTATCAGGGACACGGTGGACCCATGTATATTCTTCATTTTTTACTGCACAAAAAAACGCTTGCACTTCTTTACAGTGCCGCCCTCACGCTATCTGCATTTTTTATCGGATGCACCACACAAAGCAACGCAATAACCGAAACCTGTCATCAGGTCTTTTCGCTTCCGCCTGCCACTTGTGCGATTATAACCGCTTTTTTTGTGGGATTAATTTTAATGCAGGGACGCAAATGGATTGAAAATGTCTCCATCGCCATTGTGCCGACTATGGCTATTTTTTTCTTTGGCGGATGTCTTCTCTATCTCATTCTGCACGCAGATTATCTTCTGCCCTCTCTGAAATTAATTTTTTCCTCCGCTTTTGCACCGCCTTCCATCGGTGGCGGTTTTGCCGGATACACGATGGGAAAAGCCATCCGCTATGGCGTGGCAAGGGGGCTTTTTACAAACGAATCCGGGCTTGGCACAACCGGCCTGATTGCCGGTCACTGCTCGGAAGATGATTCCGTCAAACAGGCCGCCATTTCCATGTCCGCTACCTTTTGGGACACCGTCGTTCTCTGCGCCATCACCGGACTTGTACTTGTCTGCTATCAGTTGGAATTTCCGTCCGAATGGCAGACGCTTCCCGCCTCCGCCTTAACGACCGCCGCATTTGGAAAACTTCCATTTTTCGGTGATGAAATTTTATCCATTGCCATTATCAGTTTTGCTCTTGCCACCTTAATTGGCTGGAGTTACCTTGGCAAGCAGGGATTTGACTATTTGTTTCAGGGAAAATATGAGCGTTTTTACCAGACTCTTTACCTCATTATGATTTTTTCCGGAGGCATTATGCCGCTTGCTCTTGTCTGGGAAATGACCGATTTTATTAACCTTTTCCTCCTTCTTCCAAACATTTACCTGCTCGTCCGGTGCCGCAAATATGTAAAAAAAGAGTGATTTATACAAAAAAACATACTTTTTACATATTTTTTTTGCTATAATTACACCATATAGGTAAAATGGGTAAAAAGTACAAAGGAGATTTTATCTTATGTCAAACAAAATCACTTCATGGCTGAAAAGCCATGTCACACAATATAAAATTGATTTTATGAGCCTTAACCGTCTGCGCTTAAATCAAACGGTATCCGGCCAGATTCCGGTGACAATTTCTCTGACTGAGAAAACAAGGATGGCAGAAAATCTTTTATGGGCAAGAAGCCACGATGCCTCGACTTCATTTGAGTCGATGGAACTTTTGTTAAATCCCTATGGCATCACACCGCTCACTGCACTTTGCATGTTTCACACCGACACAAGATGCCGTTTATCTTACACAGTTGTGAGCGATTTTTGTATGCCCTGGCACTACGATTCCATGACGTACACAACCAATCACGTGCTTCCTGTTTTCGGCTTATGCGAGAACACGGATAATATCATTACTTTGACATTATATGACGAGTCAAACCAGCCTATTAAAAGCCGTGAAATCACATTGCATACCGGCACATTGAGCGAAACAAACCATTATCCATGCGTGCAGGACAAACAGGGAATGTATCGTTATTTCTTATCGCTTCCGGCAAAAGATGATAATTTAATTCCTCTCTCGGACGGACACTTTCTGATTGTCCATCCGGACTATCTGGTAAAAACCGAACAGGGGCTTTTACCAACACACATATATGAGGTGGATTTGCTTGGCAGATGTTACCGCACCTACTATGTGGGTGATGGCATTTTTGACGTATATGGCGAAATTTCTGCGGAAAACAAAAACTTGTTAGTGCTTTCTTCAGATGCCAAAAAAGGAGACAAGTTATTATTGGAAATCAATCGGGAAACCGGTGCAATCCAGCATATCTACTCCCCTTATGAAAGAGAAGTAACTTCTCCTGCCACACATCTGAAGCAGGAATTTTTCGAATCCGTCATCAGCGACTCGTTAGAGCAGTTTTCGCATTTTGGAGAATGTCTGGAAAAAATTGAATTTCCGGTCGTCGGCTGGCTCAAAGCACCGGTCTTTTACAAGGCAGCCTCCGTAGAGACATCTTCTGCCACTGATTTAGAATTTATGAAAAATACTTACGGCATTACATTTTCCATAAACGGCGACAGTTTGTTAGTAAACACAACCGGTGACTTGATTCAGGAAATTGTATTCAGTCATCCGGACCGCATTTATCAGCTTGATTTGACGAATCCGCCGCTTGATGAATCTTTGTACGAAAAATACCGCTACACACTTACCGTTCCTCTAACGGAAATGTACAGCGGTACCTATTCTCTTGTTATTCGTTTTCGTGATGGCAAACAGGAAGTCTTACAGGATGCCCTGTCCCTCTCGCGGAGAAGAAATAACGAAAATTAGTTATCCTGTCCATAATAAGCATTGGCTCCGTGTTTGCGGAAATAATGCTTATCCATCAAATACTGTGGCGCGCGTTTTACACGAGGATTTAATGTCAGTGTATGGTGCGCCATTTCTGCTACTTTGTCCAAAACAACCGCATTGTAAACGGCATTTGCCGGGCTTGTTCCCCACGCAAATGGTCCGTGGTTCTTTACAACGATTCCCGGAACTTCCATCGGGTCTTTATCCCCAATTGTCTCGATAATGACAAGTCCCGTATTTCTCTCATAATCCAAGTTAATTTCCTCTGCGGTCAAATCTCTTGTGCACGGAATATCTCCGTAAAAATAATCCGCATGTGTCGTTCCCAGTGCCGGAATCGACATTCCTGCCTGCGCAAATGTTACTGCCCACGTTGAATGCGTGTGGACAACACCTGCTAAAGAAGGATATGCACGGTACAATTCAATATGTGTTGCCGTATCCGAAGACGGACGGTATTTTCCTTCGATTACATTCTGGTCAAAATCAACAACAACCATATCATCCGGCGTCAATTCATCGTATTCAACACCACTTGGCTTAATAACAACATAATTGTTTTCGCGGTCAATTCCGCTTACATTTCCCCAAGTGTAGATGACAAGTCCTTTTTTCTGAAGCTCCATGTTTGCTTCGTATACTTCTTTTTTTAACTGTTCTAACATACTTAATTACCTCCGTCAAAATTTTTAAATTATGGATAGTTTTATCGTACCACAAAGACCGCCATTTGTCACGATACTCTTGACAGACATGGTAAAATAGTTTTGTAGGTCTACTCCAGAGATGGCCTAAGAAGGGAAATTATTATGTCAAACTTAATTTACAGTATTAACGCCACACTTCCTATTTTTTTACTTATCATCTTAGGAAAGGTTTTAAAAACAACAAAAATTATCAACGATGAATTTACCAAAACAGCGGACCGCTACGTATTCCGCATCGCACTGCCGGCTCTTTTATTTTCGGATTTGACAGAAAATAATGTAGGCTCTGCCTTTGACGGAAAATATGTGTTATTCTGTTTTTCTGTCACTATTTTTTCCATCGCCGTTTTGTGGGGACTTACCGAGAAATTCATGAAAAATGAAGAGCAAAAAGGTGCCTTTATTCAGGGCTCTTACCGCAGCAGCGCCGCCATTTTAGGACTTGCTTTCATCAACAATATGTATGACAGCGTCGGCATGGCTCCTTTAATGATTATCGGCTGCGTTCCTTTATATAATATTTTCGCCGTCATCATCCTTACGTTAAAAGGTGACAACGGCGGTAAAAAGCCAAATATGAAAGAAACTTTTATCAATGTGATGAAGAATCCGATTTTACTTAGTATTCTGATCGCACTTCCATTCGCTTTATTGAACCTGCACTTTCCATCCTTTGTCAATAAAGCCATTGGAAGTGTGGCAAACACTGCAACCCCTCTCGCATTGATTTCCATCGGTGCCAGCTTTGAAGGAAAAAAAGCATTGAAAAAAATGAAACCAACCCTTCTTGCTTCTTTTATCAAACTGATTCTGCTTGCCGGTCTGTTTTTACCGCTTGCCGTCTTCTTTGGCTACCGCAATCAGGAACTCATGGCACTGCTTGTTATGCTTGGCTCACCGACTACGGTTTCCAGCTACATTATGGCAAAAAACACCGGAAACGATGGCATATTGACATCCAGCATCATTGTCCTGACGACACTTTTGTCCTCACTGACTCTGACGCTTTGGATTTTTGTTTTAAAAAGTTTCGGAGTCCTGTAAACTACTGCCGCTTTGCTTCTCCGTTCTCATCTAAATACAGCACGCGAACCTGTCCGTCAGACATAATAACGCGGCACATGTACCGCGAATCATTCAAAGAATAATACACTTTTTTATCCGCAATCGGATAGTCGGTAATAGTCTTGTCCGCAAATGATTTTAAACGGTGTCTTGCTGTCATAGGATACAGCGGATTATGGAATAAAAGCAGATACGGTACAAGCGAAACAACCGCAAAGACTACGCCGATAACAATCTTTACCACTCTTTTTTTATTCTTCTTTCCTATCGTGCGGGCAGCTGCCCCAAGTCCCAATCCGATAAACTGTGCGATCATAAGCACAAGCAGACATTCAAATAAAATAATTGCGATACTTCTTGCACTGGTCTGAAGCTCTGCTACCGCATTTTCACTTCCCGCCAAAATCTGATATGCACTCGCAAGTACAATCGTGCATACCGGCACAAAAAAACTGTATTTTCCAAGTAAAAGCATGGCAATCACGGACACCACCGGAACGACTAACATCATCTGTGGTAAATCAAATGCCTGTACTAACTGCACATATTCAAGCATTCCAATCGCCGAAAAGGCAATAATCAATAGTCCGGTTCGCAATCTCTTCCATCGTTGTTCTCTCATTCGTTTACTCCTGTCTTCGTAATATTATCTATTGATATTGCCTTATTATAGCCTATCTGCGCCATTTCTGCAACCAAAGCCGCCAGCCGTTTTGAGGGGACATAAACGACTGGCGGCTCTTACTTTATTACTTCATACTACTCCCGAGTCTCTTTATCCGATTTTACCAGCCTGCAACTGGTATGTCACCTTATCATCATCGTCCTGCTTTTCGCTCATAAGATAAATCTCTTTTTCATTCTTCATAGCCAGACTAAAGGTTACTTCACTTTCCTGCATGCCATCAAAGTTACTGATTCCATAAAGCTGTGTAAATTTCTTAGCGGTCAGTTTTGCTTTGAAAAATCCTTCACCGGAAATCACATAAATGTTCTGTCCGTAAATCTGTACCGCACTGCCGTACATACCATAGGATTCACGGAGCGGAATACTCATAACGTGCCCGTTTGACAACAAACATTTTTCTACGTCTGTTTTTCCATCCGCTGCTTTCTGCACACCGGAAGAAACCAATTTGCTGACTACTACATCATGAAACTCAAATCCATCCTGTTCAACGCCGGCAATCACATCCCCCTCTGCTGTTTTCGGGATAAAACTGCAAACAGCCTCTTTTGTAATCGTCAATTTATCTAAGTCAACCGTTACAACACCATTATTTCCGGTAGTCAAAATACTGAGTACGGCAGTATTGTTCTGAACTGCCAAAAGTTCCATACTGTATTTTTCCTGAAGACCGGTCATATTTGGAATCAGCTGGTCGTTGACTGCAAGTTCAGCCTCGATTTTACCCTGTGCATTCACCTTCACCAGATAATATGCCGTCTTAGCAACCATATCGCCATCTTTATCTGCTAAGAAGTAGAAGTTGCCTTTCGCATCTTTCCACTGTGCCGTAATCTGCTGCATGCCCTTTGCCTTTGCTGCAGCATCTGCATCTAAGGCTACCGGCTGACTCGCCATAGCAGCGCCATTTACCATTTTACGAAGACAGTTGGAATGGTCTGCTGCCCACTCATATACACAGAACGTTCCATCGCCATCCATCTGTCCTGCTTTATTCAAATTGCTGAAATTTTCTTTTACTTTTGTAACTGCATATGGTGCATAATAATCTTCACCGTATACAACGGTTGCTTTGTTACGGTTGATTTTTACTTTCTTAACCATATGTCCCTGAATATTTACAATCAGTAATTTTTTACATTTGTTCATCTTGAGGGAAGAAATTTTGTTATACGCCAGATAGACATATTTCAATTTTTTGTTACTATTCAAATCAATCTTGCGCAGATTGCCATCCTGCATCTCAAGATATGTTAAGTTCTTGTTCTTCTTTAAGTTAATGGTTTTTACTGACGTCTCGTTCGCAACAAACTTCTGAAGATTTGTCAGTTTCTCGATTCCCTTAAAGTTCTTAATGTCCTTAATATACTTTTTGGTATACTTTCCATACTTGGACTTCTTAATCTTAATCGAGTTTTTGGTACTGGATGTACCAAACTTCTTTGCTTTCTTAATCTCGCCCTTTGAGAGCTTTTTGTCTTTGTTCTTGTCATAATTGGATTTTACAAGTTCACGAAAGACCTGATCCGGAAAATTCTTCTTGTTAATCGCAATCTTTTTCGGTGCTTTTGCTTCCGACTCATTTGTTCCTGCCACTACGCCTGCGGTGAGCATCAATGCTGTCGCTGCAAATAAAATTTGTTTTTTCATAAAAAAACCTCCCTTTTACTAAGTTTATTGTTTTGGGCTTTTTCTTACCCCTTTATACCAATAAGACGATTCAAAGAGAGGAAAAGTTGCAAAAAATTTATTTTTTTTTATTTTTTTCGCTGCGCCTCTTTTTTTCCGGCCTGTTTTTTGTTTTTTTACAGCGCAGCGTCTTATAGGATGGCTGTTCCGATGGCCCGACAGAATCCACGTGCAGAGCCACAATACGTCCCAACATGTCTCCTTCATAGTCTAGCATATAGGAACCATTTTCCAATACACGCATTAAATTTGCTGAGGTTTTCGGATTATACGAAAGCCCATTTACATCGACTCGTATTCCTTGTTTGTAAACCTGATTCATCTCGTCTACAATCCATTGATTCTGCTGCATAGTTTCCCCCTCATAATACTTTTCCGTGATATTATCATATGAAAGTGCCATTTTTCGTTCCATCCCGGCAAGTCATAGATTATTTTCCTGCACCTCCCATCGTATCGCTTTGACTTACCTGCTTCTATTATATAAGAGGTGATTTTGCCAAAACAAGTGTCGTCTATCCGTTTCAGCTCATCCCAAACGACTAAACGACTTTCCCCCTTGTTTTTTTTCACTTAGTGTTGACTTTATAGATAAGATAACTTATACTTTTCTACAATAGAAAATATGAAAGGATGTGTGCTTGTGAAGATTGAACGAACGAGTGAAAATCAAATCCGTTGTACCTTAAACAAACATGATTTGATGGAACGTCAGCTCAAAATCAGTGAATTGGCTTACGGCTCCGATAAAGCTAAAGAACTTTTTCGTGATATAATGGAGCAAGCGAATATAGACTTAGGTTTTGATGCGGATGATATTCCACTTATGATTGAGGCAATCCCGACTTCACGGGATTCCATCATTCTACTTATTAATAAAGTTGATAATCCGGATGAATTGGATGAGCGTTTCTCCATGTTTGGCCCATCGGATGATGCCGATTCCGACGACAATGATTTGTTAGAAGAAGATGCACCGGAGAATTCTGAGGATTTCATAAACTGCTTCGAGCAGCTCCATGAATTATTGGAAGAAGCTGAAGATAATGAAACAAAAGATTCTTCTGAATCATCAGGTGAATTTGTACCATTAAAGGAGGCTTTGCAGGGAAACAGACGTAAAGCTAAGAAAAAAGAGGCAGAACCGCTTGCTGACCGAATCAAAGTATTCTCCTTTGATTCCTTAAATACGCTGATAGCACTTACCGGTCAGATTGACTGCGATTACCGTGGCAAAAACAGTTTGTGGAAAGACCCTGCTACTAAGCGGTATTTCTTGTTACTCCACCGCGGCAAAGGAAAAAATGCTTTCCGTCTGATGTGTTCTTCTTTGGCTGAATACGCAAAAGAGGAAAATGTTACTTATGCCACACAGGCATATTATAACGAGCATTTTTGTCTGATTTTGAAAGACAACGCATTAACTAAACTTGCTGATATTTAAGGCTGCAATGAATTAAGAACATGAAAAAAGGACCACAAAAGCGGTCCTTTTTTAATACAATCTTATGCATTCTTTGTTGCCAGATACTCATTAATTTTCGTAACCAGTTCATCGCTGTCAATGCCGTGAACCATTGCTGCTTCCTCTAAACTTTCTCCCTGAGAAGCCGGGCAGCCAATGCAGTGCATACCGGACGCCATAAGAATCGGTGCAACCGTTGCGTCTGCCTGCAAAATTTCTCCAATCAGCATATCCTTTGTTACTTCCTTCAACATAGTATATATCCTCCTTTTGGCTTTCGTCATCGATAACTATCATATCATGCAATTTCGATTATAGTCACAAGTGTATTCTTTGTCAAGGAATGTTATTCGCATTTTGAGTCTGTAAAGTTTTTCCATTTTTAAGAAAGAATCTCAATTAATGGATGCTGATTAAATCTATCAATAATCCGGTTGACAGATTTCATAAAGTAAACTAGTATAAGCGTGAGTTAGATTTAACTAACTACATAAAGGAGGTTTAACTATGATATCGATTGTTTATTGGTCACAGACAGGAAACACGCAGGCTATGGCAGAAGCGATTAGCGAAGGCGTAACAGAAGCAGGCAAAGAAGCTAAGATTATTGATGTTACGGACGCTTCTCTGGATGCCTTGAAAACAGAAAAAGTATTTGCACTCGGATGTCCGGCAATGGGCGCAGAGGTTTTGGAAGAAAGCGAAATGGAACCTTTTGTATCCGAGTTGGAAGGAAGCGTTGGTGGAAAGACCATTGCACTCTTTGGCTCATATGGCTGGGGTGACGGTCAGTGGATGCGTGACTGGGTAGAGCGTATGGAAGCAGCCGGCGCACGTGTATTAAACGGCGAGGGTCTGATTTGTCAGGAAGTCCCAAATGACGATGCTATTGCTGAATGTAAGGCACTTGGCAAACAGCTTGCCGCTCAGTAATGATATTTTTTATCAGTAACGTAAGTCATGCTCCTTTTCCATTCTTTTCTAAGGGCTTATCGATAAATTTTCCCTTGTATTTTTGAGCAAATTGTATTATCATGTGAGTATGTTCAAAATATTTTTGAGAAAAGGAGGATTTAAAAATGGCTTATAAAATTTCTGATTCTTGCATCAGTTGTGGTTCATGTGCATCTGAGTGTCCAGTAGGCGCTATTTCAGAAGGCGATGCACATTACGAAATCGACGGCGGAGCTTGCTTGGATTGCGGTTCTTGCGCAGCAGCATGTCCTACCGGTGCGATTGAAGCTGAATAATTTTTATTAAAATTAAAAAGGGACTGTCATTTGACGGTCCCTTTTGTTTTGTCTTTTTCCTTACGATAATCTTGCAAGCAATTCTTTACTTAATTCCTCATAACCCGGTTTACCAAGCAGAGCAAACATGTTTTTCTTGTAACTCTCAACGCCCGGCTGATTAAATGGATTCACGCCAAGCAGATATCCACTGATACCGCAGGCATATTCAAAGAAGTAGAACAACTCACCAAGATAGAACTCGTTCTGCTCCGGAATACGAATCTGCAGATTTGGAACATTACCATCCGTATGAGCAAGCTGTGTTCCTTTCATCGCACTCTTATTTACAAAATCCAATGTTTTTCCGGCCAGATAATTCAAGCCGTCCAAATCATTTTCTTCTTTTTTCACGGTAAGGTCAAGTGCCGGTTTTTCCAGTTCCATTACGGTCTCATACATAATACGGGAACCGTCCTGAATAAACTGCCCCATTGAGTGAAGGTCGGTTGTCAAATCAACGGAAGCCGGGAAGATACCTTTCTGGTCTTTTCCTTCGCTCTCGCCATAAAGCTGTTTCCACCATTCACCTACATAATGGAAAATCGGTTCATAATTTGCGAGTACCTCAACGGATTTGCCTTTGCGGTACAAAAGGTTACGAACTGCTGCATATAAAATGGCATCATTTTTCTCAATCGGTGTCTCTAAGCAAAGCTTACGCATGCTCTGTGCACCTTCCATAAGTTTTGTGATATCAGCACCGCTTGCTGCAATCGGAAGAAGACCAACAGCTGTTAATACAGAAAATCTTCCGCCTACATCATCCGGTACTACAAATGTTTCATATCCTTCTTCGGTTGCAAGACTCTTCAACGCACCTTTTGCTTTATCCGTCGTTGCATAAATTCGTTTTGCAGCCTCTTCTTTTCCATATTTATTTTCAAGAATCTCTTTCATCACGCGGAAAGCAATCGCAGGTTCCGTTGTGGTTCCCGATTTACTAATGACATTTACCGAGAAATCACGGTCGCCAATTGTCTCAATCAGCTGTGCCAGATAGGTACCGCTGATATTATTACCTGCATAATAAATTTCCGGTGTCTTGCGTACAGACTTGTCCACACTGTTGTAGAAGCAGTGTCTCAAAAATTCGATTGCTGCACGGGCACCCAGATAAGAACCACCAATACCAATTACGACCAATACATCTGAATCTGACTGAATCTTTTTCGCTGCTGCCTGAATCCGCTCAAACTCAGCCTTGTCATAATCTTCCGGCAAATCAATCCAGCCAAGGAAATCATTTCCTGCCCCGCTTTTTGACTCCAAAGTCTCTCTTGCCGCATGAATCGAAGCCATCATCAATTCCACTTCATCCTCACGGATAAACTTATCCGCTAACGAATAATCAAACGTAACATGTTTTCCCATCAAATTGTTCCTCCTGTTGTGTTATTAGTCTATTAATCCACTTACCATAAATTATACTCTTTCCATTTTCTCTCTGTCAACTACTAACCGAGATATTCTTGAATGACTTCACGTATCACACTCTCTTCCTCTTTGGTAAACGTAAGGTCTTCTGATGTTAATTTATTAGGTTCCGTTTTTTTCTTCGAAAAATCCAAATCCACAACTTTCTGCTCCGGTGTCTTATCAAAATATTCTCTTTGATATTCACTTAGATGCTCTGCATGAAACAGCTCATTTTCAAGGCGGGGCTTGCAGATATTTTCCAGATAATCCGTAATATCAACCTGCAGCATATCAAAAAGATTCGATGTATTTGCTATGTATTCGGTGAGTAATAAAACTCCGGCTGCAAAAACACCGGCTAACAGCTGTGAAAAAACAATTGCCGCAGACATTCCCTGCATCATGGCAAAAATACCGCTTGCCATACTTCCCGCCATTACAATTACAAGACAGAACCCATTGATATTTTCCCACGTTTTCATATAAAGCCCCATCATGCGGTAGTGCCACAAATATTTCTTCACAAAAAGAGAAACATTGGGAACTCCCATTTTTAACTTATAGCAGGCATCGAATTTCATCACCATCGATTTTACAAGTTTGTGTTTGGAATGTCCCATATCCTGTACCTCCCTAAGCATCGCCCGGTATTTGTAGCGAATGAGGCACTTAACTAACATTGATACAAGACACACAGCAGCAATACCTGCCACAACATACTGTTTTTGAATCCACTCTGTCATATTCATCTTCCTTTCCTGTTTGATAAGACAAGTATAACAATGGGATATTCTTCTGCCTAGAAGGATATCCCATCAAATTCAAAAATCGTATGACATTATTTTGGATTATCTGCCAATTTTCGGCATCATCCAACTATTTACAAGCTTTTTCAATAATATCTGCAACTTTCACAACGGCATCCTGCTGGTTGCTTTGGCTCATTGCCTGTTTATAAGTTTCCTTATTCTCATCAACCGATGTAATGGCTGCCAACAATTTTTCGCTCGTTAATTCTTCTTCTTTAATCACATAGCTAAAGCCCTGTTTTTCAAAAGAAGCCGCATTCAAAATCTGGTCACCGCGGCTTGCTTCCAACGACAGCGGAATCAGAATGTTCGGTTTATGAAGGGCCAGCAATTCACAAATTGCATTTGCGCCGGCACGCGAAATCACCAAATCTGCTGCATCCAGCAAATCGCACAATTCTTTCTGAATATACTCAAACTGCACATAGCCTTCTGTCTGTTTCAGTGATTCGTCCACTTTGTCTTTTCCACACAGATGAATGACCTGATATTTTTCTAATAACTTTGGCAAAATCTCCCGGACTGCCTCATTCACACGAACGGAGCCAAGACTTCCGCCAATTACAAGAATAACCGGTTTGTTTGCCGTAAATCCACAAAAATCCAGTCCTTTGAGACGGTTTCCGGAAAACAGCTCACTTCGGATTGGCGTTCCTGTCAGATATGCTTTATCCTCCGGCAGATTGGCAATCGTTTCCGGAAAGTTTGCACAAATTGCCGTAGCCGATGGAATGCAGAGACGATTGGCAAGTCCCGGTGAAATATCGGATTCATGCAGCACACATGGAACTTTTTGTCTGCTCGCTGCTTTTACAACCGGCACCGTTACAAAACCGCCCTTTGAAAAGATAACATCCGGTTTGATTTTCTTAATCAGTTTCTTTGCCTCTGAATATCCCTTCAAAATACGGAATGGGTCCGTAAAGTTTTTTACGTCAAAATAGCGGCGCAGTTTACCGGAAGAAATCCCATAGTACGGAATATCAAAGTTTCCAATCAATTCTTTTTCAATTCCTGTTTTGGAACCAATGTAATGAATCTCAAATCCTCTTTTTTTAAGCTCCGGAATCAACGCGATATTCGGCGTTACATGTCCGGCGGTGCCGCCGCCCGTCAAAATAATTCGTTTCATAGGAAAGTCCTCTCCTTATAAATTTGCTTTAATTGCTTCTGCGATTTCCTGTAAATCAGCCGGTGTTTCACCCGGTTTCCAGCCAATGTTAATATGATCTGTGTCCCCCTCAAAACGAGGAATCACATGAACATGCAGATGGAATACGGTCTGTCCTGCTGCCTCTCCGTTATTCTGCAAAATATTTACTCCATCGCAGTGATAAGCCTCTTTCAAAGCTTTCGCAATTTTGCGGGCTACAATCAAAATCTTCGATGCCTCTTCATCCGGCAGTTCAAATATGTTTGCCGCATGCTTCTTCGGCAAAATAATAACATGACCTTTCGCAGCCGGATTCACATCTAGTATGGCACGAAACATATCATCCTCATACACAACCGATGATGGAATCTCATCCGCAAGAATCTTACAAAAAATACAATTATCCACACTCATCCTTCATTTCCTCCATGTTATATATTCTGAAACCGGAAAATGGTGTCAAAATTGCGCAGGATTTTGAAATTTCCCTGTGCCGATAACTCGCCGGACATAAATGCACTCTGGAAAGTTTTTGTGCCATCAAGCACCTGCTCGAAAACTGCGGTCTTCACTTTCGCTGTAACATCTGCCTGCTCCACCGTTCCTCGGTAACAATTCAGTTTTGAATCATTAATATCAATAATAAGAGAAGATTTTTCTTCCACTAAATCAATACGAAAAACTGCTTTTAGTCCTTCCATCGGGAAAAAGTGGCTTTTCAGACGCTCTACATAATCGTCTTCATCTTTTTCCTCACCAAGCATCCCTTTGAACAAACTTGCTAATTCCTCAATATCTTCTTTTTGTTTTTTTACATAGTTATCATTGGAAACATACTCTGATAACTGCTCGCTCTCCTGTGGCGTCAGGGAAAGATTGCTGGTTCTTAATACATTTCTCTTTACGGCAACGCTGCTGTTCGGGAAAGCAACCGCCTTTTTTGAAATCATGCGGTAAAAATTCTCTGTTTTCTTTTCAATCATTAGGCCAAACTGTGCATTCATTTCGAATTCCACATGATTATCTACATATGCACAGATACCTTCGCCCGGCACACCGCCAAGCATTTCCCATGCGCGAATCAGAGAATACTCTGCCTCTCTCTCCCCATACGTTGTCGCCATCACAACCGGCATCATATACATATGGGAAAGTTTTTCTTTGTCGCCATACAGCCAGCATGCATCCAAAAACTGATGCAGAAAACCGCCAAATCCAAACCACTCCAAAGAAGCCGCCAAAATCACACCGTCTGCCTCTTTTAACGTCTTTGGAAGTACGGTAATCGCACGCTTATCTTCATATAGATTATAGCGTTCCACAGTAACCCGCAATTCATCCAGCACTTTTGTAATTTTCTCTAACACATACAACGTCGGGTCGTCAATCAGACCTCGTCCACCATAATAAATATTAACTCTCATAAGAAACCTCCATTCGGATAAACCGCGTCATGCATAAACAAATGACAGCACCTGCTACAAAACCGCCAATATGGGCGGCATTATCTATCGTCGGATCCTGCATCCCGCTATACAGACTAATGGCAAGATACAAAATATATCGGGGTACTTCCGAAGACAACCTTCCCCGGTTCCCCACAACTAACATCACAAGCAGCGCACCCATCAAACCATATATGGCACCCGATGCACCACAAGATACACTTTCCTGTGCAATTGACAGATTGTACGCTAAGGAAACAATTCCCGCCAATATTCCAGACAAAAAATATAAAATTAAAAATCTTATTTTCCCTGTTACTTTCTCCAGTGAATAACCAAGTATCAAAAGAGAAATCATATTGTTAAACAGGTGATCAAATCCAAAATGAAGGAAAAAATGCGTAATAAGCCGGTAATATTCATGTCTCTGTACAATATACGGCTCATACACAGCGCCCATTTTTATCATATATTCGGCATCATAACTGGAACCATGAATTTCCACATACAGATACACCACAACATTAATCAAAATCAGCAAAAGCGTCATCACCGGAATGCGGTTTTTAGTCTCCATATTTTTCTCCCTGTTCTTCCTCTTTTTTAAACTTTATGCTATGATGAATTGTAACACAGAATGAAAGGTCGGTCAATCTGCCGAGGAAAGGATTTCTTATGAACATTCACATTCATGCGGATGCGCAGAATACTAAAAATATATTGACTCTGATTGAGGAGCAGGGATTTTCACTTCCCTGTAACTGCCACGGTGCCCATCGCTGTAATGGTGCGCGGTATTCCTTTGACTGCTCCCTGATTCCAAAGAAGCCAATGGATGTATCCCTTCCGGATACTTCTGACAAAATTCAAAGTGTCTCCTTAGAAAAAATGGAAACATCCGACGGCACTGCCGACACCCTTTTAATTGACCTTGGTACAACAACGATTGCCATGGCGTTTATTGATAAAGAGTCCGGTGCTCTGCGCCAGTGTAAAACTTCCGCAAATCCACAAGCTCATTTTGGTTCAGATGTCATTTCCCGAATTCAGGCTGCGACGCATGGAAATCTTTCCGATTTAACGGATTGCATCCGTAAACATATAAAAAAGGAAACCGCCCTCCTCTGCCAGATGACACATAATGACATTTCTGCCATTCGCTTCTGTTATATCGGCGGAAACACCACCATGATACATTTGCTGTTTGGCTATGACTGTACAAGCCTTGGTCACAGCCCTTTTACGATCAAGGTACCTTCCCCGGAACCACTTTCCATTGGAAACTGCACCGTCTACACCGCCCCTTGGATTTCTGCCTTTGTCGGCGGCGATATTACCGCAGGGCTTCTTTCCTGCCATTTACCGTCATCCGGTGAAAATGCTTTGTTTCTTGATTTGGGAACCAACGGTGAGATGGTTCTTAACCACAAGCGAAAACTCTATACCGCTGCAACTGCGGCAGGTCCCGCCTTTGAGGGAAACGGCCTCTCCTGTGGATGTCCCGGCATTTCGGGGGCTATTTCACATGTCGTTTTGAGAAATCTTTTCCCTTCCCTTACGACAATAAACAATGCCCATCCAATCGGAATCTGCGGTTCCGGTGCCATCAGCCTGTGTGCCGAATTACTTCGTAAACACTATGTGACAAGTGACGGTGTTCTAACTGAAAAATTTAAGACAGACGGTATTGTTTTGTCAAAAAGTCCTGATGGAAAATCAATCACCTTCCTTCCCGAAGATTTACGCAGTATCCAGCTCGCCATTGCTGCCATTGCTGCCGGTATCGATATTCTCCTAGCGGAATCCGGTGTATCAAAAAAGGAATCGTTCACACTATATCTTGGCGGCGGTTTTGGATTCCATCTGTCAATTGAAGACTGTCAGTGCATCGGCTTGTTTTCAGACCTTTGCATTTCTGAAATAAAAGTAATGGGAAACACTTGTCTTCAGGGATTGTATCAATGGGCTGTCTATGAACGGACACCGGCGATTCAAAACGACTGCGTCCCTTTGAATTTAGGGGAACACCCGGATTTTCAGAAAACCTATCTGCACCACATGACTTTTCCGGACATCCGCTAATTTTGTGTCGTTATTTTAAGTGATTTCCACCACATACTCGCCAGTCCCAAACCGCAGGATATCTCCGTCCTTTACCTTTGTTTTCTGCCACGGAACTAATCGTGTATCATTATAAAAAGTTCCCTGCCCGGACTCTTCATCCAGCAGATATACCACATCTCCTTCCCGGACAAACTGTGCATGAATGGCACTCACTCCTTTGGCGCACAGCACGCCATCGACCCGTTCTCTCTCACTTCCTATCAAAAACGGAAAATGCGAAAGCGGAACCGGTTCTTCTTTTCCCTGACAGGGAATCAAACAGACCGATAGCAAATCCGTCTCATCCCAAGAAGCAACAATCTCCTTTTGCGGCCACAATTTCCAAGCCCCATATACAGAAACGCCAAGAAAAAATATAAATGCTCCGGCTGCTTTTACCCAGTCTGTTCCACCGGAAACCGCCAGTCGAAACCATCCGCCTGCATACAAAACAACCGGCACCAGAACTCCTAAAATTAAAACTCCAATCGGAACCGCATGCCGCAAAACTTCTGTGTCCATCTGCCCTTTTTTAAACGGTAAAAATTCTTTATCCGGAGTTGACTTTGCCTGATAAATCAAAGAATCTTTTTTCTCTTCCTCTTTTGCAAAATCTGTTTCCACATGGGAATCCGAATCCATATATTCCCGCAAAGCAACAAGTGTCATCCCTTCTTCAAGAAACCTTTTGTGCAGTCCATACACGAAAAATGCCAGTTCAGTATCCTTTTGATTCATATGGTCAATTATAAACTCGGCAACTGCCGCATAAGCAGTCATTCCATAACAGTCATTCCCCGGATAATATATGCCATACACTTCTTCCGAATGTTTATCCACAAAAATACAATCCGGCAGTATCCTCACATCATTTCCATCCAGTAAATATGACTCTAACCGTTCCGGCAGGGATAACAAACATTCCATAACCTTTTTCACTTTATGTTTTCCTATACCATCCTTTTCCAGATATTGTTTCAAATTCAACTTACCGGTCACATCATACACATATTGTTTTTTCTCATCCACCCATTCAATCTCCATCGGCACAAAACCGGGAATCGTCTGATAAGAAAACATTTTATCCCCGACATTTTCCAAATCATCTCCCTCAATTTTTAAATAGGTTCTCATGCCCTCCTGAACAAATTCCTGCTTCATTTTCCCCCTCCTTTTCCTTTCAGCAAATCATAATCCCACTTCATTTCCATGGGACGAATCAGTTCCTTTGTAAATACAAAATTCTGCCCGGTTTCCCTCGTTACAAAAAGTGCCTTTATTTCGGATAAAGAAATCGGCAGTGAATACCGGACATCCGCACGCACAGATGCTATCTTTTTGGTAAGTGACAGCTGATTGATTTTCATTAAAAATAATTTCTCATTGAGCAGACGACAAAGATTATTTTCTTCTTTTTCAGAAACGGACAATTCTCCCCGCTCACTGCCACATTCTATCCGGTTTCCAATTTCAGAGCCTAATATCATGCGGTCATGGATATAAAAACTGCTGTACAGAAGCGCCAGTATGACCCATATCGTAATGCAGCCGACAAACACCGCCTCTACCGTATAACTTGCTTCTTTCATAAAACCATCACCACCCCGTAAGCGATTGCCGTAAAAGGAACAAACGGAATCCGTTTCTTTTTCCCTACTTTACGGAAAACAAGGAGAAACACCGAAACAATAGCAGAAAAAAACAAACTTAATGTCAAAAGTTCTATGTTGCCAAAAAAGCCAAGCGTTACTCCTGTCATCAGATAAACAAGGGCATCTCCTTCTCCGACGGCACCCCTTGTCGCTTTGCTCATCAAATATAAAAAAACACCCACTGCCACTCCCGGCATCCACTTCCAAAAATCGCCATCTACCACTCTCGCCAGCACTATGACAAGAATACCAATCACGCCGGGAAGTACCGGAATCTTTTGAAGTCTATGGTCAATTACCGCCATCACGGATAAATAAATACCGGTGATTAAAAAAATAAATACATTCATCTTATCACTTCTCCTTTCCGCCACATTTGCTGCACGGCGCACGGTTTCCCACCTGCGAAAGCATAATTTCCCGAATTGTCCGCTTAAGCCCACTGCATGTTCGCGATTTATGGTAACGGTCTCCGTAAATGGTGATGTAAACTTCCTCTCCATCCTGCGGCGTTATGCCATGGCAGCATCTTTCGCATATCTTATACTTTCCGCCACTGCTGTTTCTAAGATTCACTAAATCACGATACAAAACTTTCGATATCGTAAGTTTTAAATAACTGCAATCCAACGAGCGGTGATAAACTGTTCCGGTCTCCGTTAGATAAACAACACAGTCTTTTTCATTTTCCTTTTCCCGCCGCTCCACACCGGTAAAAGCCCTTGTATGTACGCGCTGGCGAAATTGGCAACTGCCCAGAGAAAAAATAGAAAATGGTGTTTTCACCCGGAAACCGGCAATCAAATCGATCTCATCATTTTCTTTTAAAAGACGGGATTGAAAAAAAGTAATTTTCCCCGCCGAACCTTCTAAATACAAACTCATTTTCGCTAAATAATACGCCTGGCTTTTTATCGTATTACTTTTTGACATGCCATACTCTGCGGCGGCTTCTTTTGCCACCCGCGAAAGCGCAGACTGTACCTCATCCTGACACCGGATCATCTGCCCCAGATAACCAATTAAAATCATAGCAAACAGAAATACAGGTAAACAAATTGACGCTTCTACCGTCATAGAGCCATTTTCTTTTTTCTTCACATTCCATCCTCCCCATACATAAACTCGAGGCGAGAAAGGGTATCCTATTGTTACACGGTTTTCATTATAATAATGTTTTATATTTTTGTTTTAGGTAAAATTTGGTTCATTCCTCAATTAAATTTTTCATAGAATACCCTTTCTCGCCTCGATTCTTTTTTTAATACCCCGCACAGATTTCAACATTGATGCGGCAGTTTTTCACATCTCGTCCAAGGACGCTTTCAAGAGGTGCCATACGAAAGAAATGACCGGGGAATAAAAAACCGCCACATACTTTCATTTCGTAAACACAGCTACCCAGTTTAAATCCCTTGTAACCGTTTTTTTGCATTGTATTCTGAATCAAATCCATCACACGGTATCTTCTCGTACTCTGTTTTGTCATTGCCAGAAACAACATCAGATACTGCTGATAACCGAAACTGCTTTTTTTACTCTTCGGAAATCTTTTTGCTCTTTTTTGCAGTGAATCATGATTCATCAAAACAATTTCCGTAAAATTTGTTACAAACCTTTTCGGCGTTTTCCAAAGTGGCACATCTCTTCCATCCAAAAGAGCCGCAACATCCGTTAAGCTTTCCGATATACTCCACGTAATAAGAATTAACGTCTGCGTCAATGTAATTAACGGAGCAAGCCCGGTAAACCCAACCGCCGCAATGGCGGCTGCTCGAGCCTCACCTCGTCTTTTGGAGTCACTCTCAAGCGCCACAAAATTTGTTACTGTCCGAATCAGCAAAATACGATTTAGCACAGATTCCAGATTTTCCTCATCCGATGCCTTTCCGGCAGCCAGATATTCAAGTCCGTAATCTAATGCCTGTTTCCACTTGGCGTCCGTTTTTTCTCCGTATGCCAAAAACTTATGTTGTATGTACTCATCGAGGCAAAATTCATCCATCCCATAATCTGCCATGTCACCAAGAATCCCTGTAAGCGACACCGTATCACTCGAGATAAAATCCGATATTCTCTTTTCGTAATCTTCCTTATCTTTTTCCTGTTCTTTGTAATACTCAGCAAAAGAATCCGGCGACTGAATGGACTTTTTCGATAACTTGGACGGCGACTTTACAACAAGAGAAAGAATCCCTTTTGAAAAAGAACCCTCCAAAGAATCTTTTGGATTTTCGCCTCCCCCATCTTCTTCCACTCCGGTATAATCAAAAACAATGGATGAAGTATCATAATCCTGCCACAGCTTTTCCAGCCGTTTTTTACAGTTTTTAACACTATCCTTTTGCAGTATTTCTTCCGTTTTTGTAAGAATATCCAGGTTTGTCTTAAGTACCGGAAGAGCAGCAATCACACGCGAAATGGTATCATCTTTTGACGCTGACCCATTTTTTAGTTTCTCACCAATTTTCTGTGCCTGTTTAATACGTCCTTTAACCTTCGATACCTTTGCCAAAAACTTTAGCTTATTTTTTATATTCCAATCTTTCGTTGATTGATCCAGATTTTTCTTCATCTGTTTCCACACGGCGCCTTCAGTGACACCAAAATTCTGCCCCTTGCACTCTCCGGTAACGAACATCTTTACAAATTCCTGCTCGCAGATTATCGTACCGCCCGTCACCGTAATGCCATCCACCAACCGCATCAACTCAAGTAAATCCGTATAACATTCTGCAGCCTTTTTTTGATTTTCCACCGTCGTCTCGATATTTTTTGCGGACTTTTCCACTTTTTTCAAATCGTTTGATGAATGTAACACCTTTTGTAACTGTTCCTTCGTGACAACACGTCCCATGTAAGAGCGAATCTGCTTTTGCAGTGCCTCTGCGTGATTATCCCCCAGATACACTTTGTTTTTCACCTGAATGTCATCAATTCCGCCATCTAAAAAATCCATTTCACCTTTGTCCGCCGCAGAAATTGTATCTCCTGCATAACGCCCAATCACCTGCTCATATGGGGTACCGCCTTTCTCAATAAAAAACAATCCGTAATGCTCATAGAGTGGTCTATTGTACTCGGATAAAAGCCCTTCTGCTCCTGTCCGCAGTGTTCTCGCCGCATGGTTTTTACATACCGTATAGCGTGCCGTTTCCAACAGTGTGCCAAACAAGGCAAAAACCAAGAGAAAAACCAACGAGAGAAACACCGTGATGGAGCCCGTCAGCCTACGCAAGAATTTTCCCCGTATCTCTGGTAAAATTCGTAAACGCCTTCGTTACAACACTGGTAATTTTCGTTTTGAATATCAGCACTAAAGCAATCAAAATTACCAGAATCAAAATAATTTCAACAACACCAATCGCATCCTCTTCTAAAAAATAATTTTTCATTACATTTCTCATAGCTGTACCTTCCTTTCCATCCGCCGGCACTCACATTGTCATAAATGCCGGAACCATAATAATTCCCATAACAATCAATAACATCAACATCATCGGGAAAAGCAGTCTCGTACCTGCCTTTTCCCCCAGCTGCAGTGCGTGTTCTTTGCGCCTTTCTAAAGAATCCATCGCCTCCGTCTCTAAAATTGCGAGCATTCCTTCCGCTCCCTTTTTCATATTCTGCGTAATCAGAGAACAAAATCGCAAATACTGCTGTAACAGACAGCGCCTGCCAAAACACTCCACTGCTTTCGTCTCCGATACGCCATCGTGCATCTGACGCATCGCAACACCAAGTTCCTCATACACATACCTTTTTTTACCTCCCCTTTGGCACTTCTTCTCATACTCGCTAACCAGTCGTTCAATCACTTTTCTCACGCTTAACCCGGCACCTAAAAGCAGCATAAACTGATTTACCACCGCCGGATGGTCAAGTAAGAGCTGCTCCCTGCGAAGCGTCTGCTCCTTCTTTTGCTGCATTCTCCAAAATACCGGCAGGCAAATTATCAGAGCAAGAACCAGATACACAAGTGCATAACTTTTTTCTTCCGACTTCAAAATATAGCGCACCTTCTTACCGTCAATGGTTTCCGGCAGTTTTACAACTTCTTTTTCTGCCTGCTCTTCCATTTGCTTTGCCACTGCCTGTTCCACATTTTTCTCCCACAAACTCTTTTCACTCCACTTGACAGGCGCAATATGAATAGAAAATGAATACACCTTCTTCCAGTTTTTCCAAGAAGCCTCTGCCGTCACCTCCGTGTCGACACCAGACTTTGGAATCTGCTCTTTACAAAGACTTCCATCTTCACTTAAATAGGTGTCTTCTACCGTCCAGTGAATCTCCATCTGCGTAGAGGGCATGGAATCCGGCAAATGCAGCGGTTTGTCCACCTGCTGAAGCGATTGGTTTTCTCCCAAAAGTTCAGACTCCAGATACTTCTTTGTCCTACCATCCAGATTTTCCTTCTCCTTCTCCGTAAAATCGCGGTCTGACACGGTAAGTTCTAACTCCTTCTTCCAGAGTTTCTGCCCGTCATTACTCTCAGCCGTAACCGCCAAAGACTGCTCTTGTTCCTGCCGTCTCACCACATAGCCATCCAAAATTTCCTGTGTATCTGACGGCTGAAATAAACAATACAAAAAACTGAGTAATAGAGCGGCCATTAACACCCCTGCTGTTTTTATTCTTTTTGTCCAAATCCGCTTCTCAACTTCTTCGGTCGGTTCTCTCACATAAATACTTCTGGCATACTCCCTCGTAGACGAAAACATGCCAAACCAGTCTTTTTTAATTTTCATGATTTTCTACCTCCTAACATTCAATTTTCATCAAGTGTCTGCTCCATGCTGCGGCACCCAAATACACAAAAAATGCACCGGTCATAAAAAGCCGTCCAAAAAATCCCTCATATAAAGGATCCAAAAAACCGGGAGAACAAATCTGCAAATACAGGATAATAAAAAGGGGAATCGCCGTCATACAATTAGCTTCCATCTTTTTTCCGGCAATCATCGTTTGAATTTCTCTCTGTATCTCCATCTTCTCGCTGATATTCTGTGCCGTCCGCTTCATCACTTTTACCAAATTCCCTCCGCTTTTTCTTGCCGTCGCATAAATTTGTGCGAAAGTGATAATATCTTCCACACCACTTTTTGATGCGAATGCGGACAACACTTCATCCAATGGCTGATGCAGAGAAATTTTTTGCTGTATGTCCCAAAGTTCTCTCATCATCCTCGTATCCTCCGAATGCAGCAACTTCATATCGTGATACGCTTCTGTGATGGCGTTTTCCATGGAGTATCCTGCTGCCAGTGCAGAAACCATGCTATCCATTGCCTCCTTAAATTCCACCATCAACTGCCACTTCTCCTGCTCCTTTTGAACTTTTATCCGGTATCTTACATAACAAACACTTCCTAAAACCGCACCCAAAAAACACAATGCTGCCTGGCGGTAAAATAAAAACAGCAGGAAAAAACTTCCGATAAACCCAACTGCCATTGTTTTCAAATACCACTTTCGTTCTCTCATCCATTTCACAAAATCACCCCTGCTCTCTCCGCTTTTCCGGTTGCCGAAAAAACGGTCTTTGTCCTCACAAGATGCCCCTTCACCCTGCCATTCATTTCCCCCTGTTCCTCAAAAACAAATAACGGATGAAGTTCTATCTTACCGTCCACCACACTTCCTACCTCGCTGATTTCCAGCACTCGCCGCGACTTATCTCTAAGCCGCCCAAGATGTATCATAATATCAATCCCGGAGGCAATCTGCTGTCGAATCGCTGCCAACGGAATTTCTAAACCCATCAGAAAGAGCGTCTCCAAACGATTCAGCATATCTTTCGGACTGTTTGCATGACCGGTAGACAAACTTCCGTCATGTCCGGTATTCATCGCTGTCAACAAATCAATTGCCGCAGAATCCCTAATCTCCCCAACAATAATCCGGTCGGGGCGCATACGCAGTGCACTCTTAACCAAATCGCGGATGGTAACTTCATTCTTTCCCTCCACATTGCGGTTTCTGGCTTCCAGTCGAACCAGATTTGCGATGTTTTGAATCTGCAATTCCGCAGAATCCTCAATCGTAATCACACGCTCTTCTTTCGGAATGAAATTAGACAGCACATTTAAAAATGTAGTTTTTCCGGCACCGGTTCCTCCGGAAATAAAAATATTGTATTTGGCAATCACAAGCTTCTGTAAAAACTCACATGACTCCTTTGTCAACGCACCAAGAGAAAGAAGTTTCTCCATCGTCATAGTCTCTTTTGGAAACTTACGAATGGTAATCACCGGCCCTTCCAGTGCAATCGGCGGCACAACAATATTTACGCGGGAACCATCTTCCAAGCGGGCATCTAAAATCGGATTTGATTCATTCACAATACGGTTTCCTCGGGAAGCAATCTGCTGGACAATATTTTCCAGCCTCGTCTGATGCTCAAACGTAAGTCCCGTCTCATACAAACGCCCCGCCTGCTCAACAAAGATATGATGTGGTCCGTTTACCATAATTTCCGTAATCGTCTCATCCTCTAACACATCCTGCAAAACATCCATGCGGCGAATCGAATTAAAGACCATGTGGCGCAGTTTTCGCTTTTCTTCCAGCCGAATATACTCATCCGGAAAAAGCTCCGTTATCGTCCGGTCAATCATCGCCTGCAGGGTTTCATCCTCAAGTTCTGCACCGGGTGGAACCTCCTCCAGTACCCGTTCCCGAATTACCATCCGTCTTTCATTCCATATCTTCCCATACACATCCATCCTCCGGGCCTCCTTCTTTTTCCAGTAAGTGCTCCATACGTGCCATTAACTGATTATTTTGTGACCACTCGGCAAGTGGCAGAGTGCAAAGATTTTCCCGCCAGTTTTGTATCTCTTCCCATTCCGGAATAAACTCAGCAAGTGCTAATAAATCATTCTTTTTCTCCATCTCACAATAATGCAAAAAAACCTTCTTACGCACATCACCGAAACCATCTCTTTTATCTACAACAAACAGCCTGTCGGCACACACCATAAAATCCATCAAAGACTCCGACAAAGCCCCCATCTCGACAACCAGCGAATCATATTCACCTATTGTTAAGAGCCTCTCAAATAACTTTTTCAAGTCTTCGATTCCACAGTCTAACAAATCCTTATAATGGGCAAACGGAGCCAGCATATCCGCACTGCCAAACGGATAAACATACTGTGGTAACTGTGCTGAAAACAACTTCTCCGATGGACACAAAAGAAGCTCACCAATGTCTCTTTTTTGCCAATGCGGATCTTTCGAAAATTCACCGTCAAAATATACCGGGAATCCGCTTAAGCTGACAAACAGACACCGCCCTTTCGTTCCCAGAAACTGCGCCGTCATCACCGCAGTTTCTGTAACAATCATTCCCTCCGGTGAAAAAAACATAATCACACCTTTTTGTAATTTTTCCTGTTCTTCCAAAGGCTTATAACCAAGAATTTTCAATAAATCCTCGTAAATGCCCTCGGCACGCTGATACTGTAAAATCTTCTTCTGCTGCCTGTCATCTGCCTTTCCTAACAGAATCACCTCTTTTTTTGCCTCTGCATAAAGTCCCTCATCATCGGTCAAAACAACAATCCGCTGGTTCTCTGTCTCCGTCCGCCACATCACTCGTTCTCTCTCTGTCATTAACTCCAATCGTATCTGTTTATTCTTTTTCCTTGTCAAAAAGCGGAGCAGCCGCCTTCCATAATCTGTCTGCAAAAAATACAAAAGTATTATCGTTTCTTTCATCCGAATCCTCCTTTTTCCGTTGCTTTCCATTTGCATGAAAAGGCAGTTCCCCTAAAATATCTCCCATAAGGCAGCGATGGATATAGCAATACAAAAAGGAATGACACCATCTTCACCATCTCGTCTCATGTCATAATAGGGATTTTTATTTCGTGTTTTTTTATCACTTTTTATAAATTGAAATAAATAGCGAAACCGGCGAAACATATTCTTCCGCCAAATCATCTTAAACAGCGCCATAATGGCACCAACAAAAATAGAATAAACAAGGATACGGAGCGCAGCCCTAAAACCAAGGAATGCTCCTATAACAGAAATTAATTTACTATCGGATGCCCCGAATACGTGGCAAACGTAAAATATAAAACTGACAGAAAACGGAATGATTATCCCTGCAAGCCAGAAAGAAATCCCGGCTGCCGATATCCTGTCCAGATGGCCGATAAGGCTTATCACAAGAGCGGCAAAACAAAGTGCATTCGGCACACGGTACTGCCATAAATCGAAGAGGGATGCCGGTACGAGAACAAGAAAAATCAACTCGTAAACTAAGGTCATCACTCACCTCCTATCTGTGATGTGCTACAAATTTAACACGCCGCATACCCCCTTGTCAACAACTTTCGAAAGCGTTTTACGACACAAGATAATATGCATAACCTTTCCATTTTTTGACTATACTGTTACTAAGTATTTGTGATTTTTCATCGTAAAGGAGAGTGTGAAATGAAGAATAAAAAAAATCCTGCATGCCAGGCAAAAGCCGAGCTTATGCAGGAAATTGAGTCCTTACAACAGGCGCTTGAAACCGCCCATTCCAATTTTGAAAATGTATGTGACCCGGATTTAATTGACAGCTATATCTATGAAATCAATGCGCTGTCCTTCCGTTATAAATATTTACTGCGCCAAGTGCAAAGCATTCAGACAAACGCCGAATTTACGCCTCAAATCCGCGATTTGCATCAGCCCCGCTATCAATCGTCTCATTGAGCGTTCCACGCCCATATGTGAGGCCGGCATAAATTGTCTGCACGTTTTTCATAACGGCTTCGGAGTCATCCTGTTTTGCAACTTCTTTAAAAGAAGGAAGAAGTGCTTCAAAAATATCCGTTGCATGATTTAGCTGCTCCGGGTCTCTGTTTGCGATGCCCTGACAAAGTTCCCGGTACGCAAACACATATAACTGGCGAAGATAATGGGAAATCTCATAATGCAAATCTAAACTTGCCATCAACTCCGTAATCATACTGCGCGCACGTTCAATTTCATGGCGCGCCGCTTCAATTTCTCCCTGTTTTAAATATTTTTTTCCCTCTTCTATACTGGCAAGTGTTGCCTCATAAATAATCACAACAAGTTCACTTCGGTTTGCCTGTGTCACACGCGCTGCATATTCCTGTAACCGTTCTTTTTCCATGCCATCTTCCTCCTATTCGCGGGATTTTATTTATCCCTGAAGAATCTGTAAAATCGTCTGTGGCTGGTTGTTCGCCTGTGCTAACATCGAAGTACCTGCCTGTACCAACACGCTGTACTGTGTATATTTTGTCATTTCTTCCGACATATCCACATCTTCAATACGAGAGCATGCCTCCGTCAAGTTCTGTGAAGTCTCATCAAGACTTGATATTGCAGAATCCAATCGATTCTGGTAAGCACCAAGTTTAGCACGAATGGAAGAAACCTGCTGAATCGCATCATCAAAAGCTGAAATTGAGGAAGAAGCTCCTGCCACGGTACATACGTTACAGTTTTCAATATCCAGCGTTTTTGTATTCACACAAGGAATCGAAATGTTAATGCTCTGTCCCTCATTAGCTCCAATTTGGATTGCAACATAACCGGCATCCAACATGGTAACGGTAGCGTCTGAACCGGCTTTCGCATTTGAAATATCAAATAACATGCGGAATCCGTCGCGGTCCGACACTTCCATCTGTCCGCCATTGATAAATACTGTTGCCGTATTTGAAAATCCGGAAGTAGTATCAAGTGTTACTTTTGCATCGGTACCCTCTGTAGTCTGCACACCGTTAATACCAAGTTTCTGTGCCAGATTTGCATTATCCGTTGTAATATTTAACTTCTGGGATGCACCGTAAATAACCGAGGTAAAGGAAAGATTTGTCGCCGCAGCCAGTTCACACTCCACACCGGCGGCATTTACCGGAACCACATCGACATTCATCATTTCACAGTAATCACGAATGTTTGCATAAACATCTTCAAAAGTCTGACCTTCCTTAATATCAATCACTTCACCATTAATCTGAATCTGTCCTGCAGTCGCCTTATCAACTACATCTGTTGGTGCAAATCCAAGTGCACCTGTTTTTGCAGTTGCCTGTGTTGCCTCTGATACAATCTTAAATTTATAACCGGTTAATGCCACATCATCACTGGCATCAATCAATTTCACACCAACATTGTTGGATGAGGACTGACGGCAGCAGGAACCATCTAACACACTCATCGTATTATACTCAGTATCTTTTGACAAACGGTCGATTTCCGCCATCAAAGAATCAATCTCATTTTGCAGTGCCTGTTTATCTTCAATCGTTGTCACACTACCGTTTGCCGCCTGTACCGAAAGTTCACGGCAGCGCTGTAACATATTTTCAATCTCAGAGAGAACACCTTCTGTCGTCTGAATAAAAGAAACACCATCTGAACCGTTTTTGGACGCTCTCTGAAGTCCTCGAATCTGTGCGTGCATTTTCTGGGAAATTGCCATTCCTGCCGCATCATCTGCCGCTTTTGTAATCCGGTAGCCGGAAGATAATTTGTTTGTACTTGCTGTCAACTGTGACTGTACACTGTTCAAGTTAAAATTTGCGCGAAGCGCCGAAATATTTGTATTAATTTTCATTGTCATCGTCCTTTCTGTTCATGGTTACCACAAATAATCTAGCAATCCGGTACAAATCCTGATTTTTTGTACCTTCTTCTTTATTTCCTACGGAAAGAGACGTCCTTTGCCCCGTAATCAGGGTATTACCATCCATTGTAAAACCAATCTCTTCCAATTCCTTTTCAAATGCATCCATGCGCTCTTGGCAGGAGGAAACACTCGTTTCATCCTCTACGGTAACAAAGCCGTTTACCTTTTTCTCTTTTACCTTAAAACTAGCCTGCAACCTGCCAAATTCCTTAGAATTCATAGCAATCTCAATACTGCCCTTTTCTTTTTCCACGCCTTCCCTAATTGTAATATTACAAGTCGTAATTCCAAACTCCGTCAATATCGGCACTTCATAAACCTGACAGCGGCGCATTGCGCCATGGAATGTAAACAAGCGGGACATCTGATTCTGCCATGTAATTTCATCATATGTTATATCGTCTGATTCCCGTCTTTCCACTAGTTCTTTTTGCATGTTTTCTTCAATTTCTGCAAATACATCATTCAAAGAGTCCGGCTCTTCCATCGCATCAAGAACCGTATCGGTATCCTCTTCTTTCCACAAATCACGCCATTTACCGGCACCCATCTGCCGAAACTCCTGCACCAATGAAAGATTGGAAAGTGTCGCCGGTAAATCCAGCGCTTCCAAGAAATTTATCACCTCTGACTCACTCTTTGCAGCCGCCTCACGCACAGAGCACACTTCATTCTCATAAAAGGTATTTTCCTCTGCAATTGCTGCCTCTTCACACCGCTCCAATAATGCCTCTGCTGAAATTTCCTCATTTCCACCCATTGCCTCTTTTAATACCTGTGGTGACAATTTTTCCGTTAAATCTGCCGCAATATTTTGTCCATATGCCGCATAAATCTGCTCGGAAATGGAATTTTTCGAAGCAATTACTTCTTTTTCCATGCCAAACGAATCATCCACCGAGACATCCATTCCGGCTTTTTTTCGTGTGCGGACTGCCGACAGAAGGGAAGAAAGCGATAATTCTTTTCCCTCATTTAATACCTGAGCGGCTGCCGCTCCGTCACTTTTTTCAATCTGGTGAAGAAGGCGGTAAACGCCAATCATCGTTTCACGCTCATCTTCCGTAAGACCATCCGTGTGGTCCATCTTCCACAAATACTTCCGGAAAGAAATATCTTCTATATCATTTTGGGCTAAAATCTCATTCACATCATTCTGCAATTCGTCTAATGTCTTTTCTAACGGATTCTCGCCCTTGCGTATGAGTTCACAGACAACTTCCGGTTTCATACTTTTCATCAGCGTCGTAACACGCTCGTCATACTCTTTAACAGAAACCAGATTTTCCTCGGTCAGAGGCATCTGATTATAAGCAAGAGCGCGAACCGCCCGCTCATTTCTCGCTGTTGTCTCGAAACCTGCTTCCTCAAGCAGCGTATCGATATTGGAAAATGCTTTTGTGAGCGAATCCCCTAAATCTCTGCGGACTTCTGTTCCCACCGACTCATAACGATTTTCTACCATATCAAACGAAGCGGTGAACGCCTCTGCCTTAGAAGACAGGGAAGAAAGTGTATCCTCTACTCCCTGAGTAAATGCATATCCCATAAACTCAACCGGTGCAGACAACACTTGTTTTACCGCCTGAGAAGTTTCTTTCAGCGTATTGATATTTTCTTCTGTCACCGGCAAATCCGCATTGAAAAGTTCCGACTGATAAGCCTCTTTTTCCGCTGCTCTAAGTTTCTCAACCACATCTTCCAATTTCGTGACATCAATTGAAATTCCTTTTTCTGACATCGTGCGGATGGCATCCGCCGTCATCGTAAGCCGGGTTTCCGCCAGTCTTCTCTTAAAACGAACAGCCTCTGCCACCGATAATTTCACTAAATTCGCTTTTTCCGGCTGCACACCTTCCGCCATCTGGTCGGCAATTCGTGCCGCCAAAACCGAATCTTCAGTTTCTTTTAATTCTTTTACCTGCGAAGAAAGTGCCACATTTTCTGCCGTTACCGGTAAATCTTCTTCATACAGCCACTTCGCTGCTGCCATGTTTTCGTCATCTGCTTCCATCCCGCTCTCTTCTAAGCGGCTGCGAACCTGATTCTCCACAAGTGAAAAATCATTTTCCTCGGACGATGGATTCTCTTCACCTTCCACGGCCCCATGAACACCGGCATTAACACTTTCCGGTGTAAGAATTGTATTTTCATTGTCAATAAAAAACTTCATCGCAGCGTCCGAAAAAGAGCGGATTTCCGATGCCATATCTACGGCATGCGAAAGCTTCGCCACATTTTCTTCCGTCACCGGCAGGTCACTGTCCAATAACCGGTCAATCACAGCGTCCGGGACGTTACCGTCCACGGCTAACTGAGCGGCATTTTTACTTACCGCCTCATCTTTTTCCCGCTGTTTTGACACTTCACGCTCGACAGCCTCCTGCTTCTCATGACGTTCTTTCTTAATTCTTGTGACCGCCCGCTCAAGCTGAGATGAAGTATATTCTTCTAACGGTGTCCCATCTTCCGAAACCGCTTTTGCATCTTTCCCTGTCATACAGCGGCTGATAAAATCCGCCGGTGACATCTGCGCATCGTCTAAAGGCACCATATTTTGTTTCTGTAATTGTTTTGCTTCTGCTTCCGTATACACAATGTGGTGTTTCCCCGCCTCTTGTACGGAACAATCCATTGTCGCTCCCACCTGAATCTGGGAGATGCCGCCATCCTTGGCGTCTTGTACAGACACGTTTTTTTTCTCCATTCTTTCCGTGTCATCAAAGGTAAGAGAAATCCGATTGGTCGAAATATCCATAGATTTCACGCTCACTTTCTAAATCCTTATACTTATATCTCGGACAATCCGGCGGAAATCTTTAGTATCTCTTCCTAATTTGCCTGATACTCTTCTAACAGACTTTTATCCAGTTTAATTCGGTTATCCATCGTTTTCATGACATCGGCAATTTCAATCGTCTGTTTCACGGATGGATCCGACAAATCGTACAAATTATTATTACGGAAATCAAGGACAGTCGGCTCGAAAATATTATCTTCATTTTCAGTGATAACCAATCCCTTTTCTCCATTTGACAATTCAACACATACACCCGGATACAAAATAGAAATACCATGAATCAAAGCATTTACTATTTTCTTATTATAACGCTCCTCATCCGCAAGAAGTTCACGCACCGCTTTCACTTCCGAAGTCGGCTCCTCAAAAGACTTCATTGCTGTCATACGGTCATACGCATCTGCCACATAGAGGATATTTGCATTCACGCTCTCTTTTAACCCTGCCGGAAACTCTGCATCGCTCTCTCTTGTATAAAGCTCCTGCATCTGGGTAATGAGGCGCAGAACTTCCTCATCCAAATCACCATATCGGTCTAATGTCTCCTGTGTGTTTTTCTTAACAACTTCTTTCGTGCCATCATCTAAATCTTCCGCATCCGGTAACTGCTGTAATTTCAGTGCACCGATATCATGCAGAATAGCAGACTTCACAAGGAGATTAATCCGTCCAACCGGGAAGCCCATCTGACCGGCAATAATGGCGGACAAAATAGCAACATTCAAAACATGTTTATAAATATAATCTTCACTGCTTCGCAGACTCTGCACAAAATTAATCTTATGGTTTAAGTCTCCATAATTCTTTATGATAAGACTGCACAGCCAGTCAAGTCCTTTGTCTTTTTTTCCGGAATCAATCAAATCCAAATCTTCGCGGATACTAAAAACCGCCATCGTCTGAAAACGCTCAAAGTTAATATCATCCTCCGACATCGGCGGAACCGGTTCTGCCGGTTCAAGTATGTACAGACCTAAAAGCCTAAAATTTTTAATTCCGTAAATCGCCTGCATCGTAAGTTTTGTATCACGGTCATACAACAAAACTCCATTTTTATTGTAGATTGGTTTTCCTAAGCGCATTCCGGGCTTGAGTTCATCTACTTTCACAAATAACATGCTGCTACCTCCTCGACTTAATTTTTTCACATTTTTTTCGTATACTTATCATCATAAATCGTTATTTCTATCATAGCAGTTATTGCCATTTGACGCAATGATTATTTGAGAAAGGAGCGTGAAATTATGCGAAAAAGAGGACTGATTTCAGTTTTGATTTTATCTCTTTTGCTTAGCAGCATCATACCGCATAAAATTCAGGCTGTAACTGAACAAGCTAAGACCGCTAAACCTTCTGATAACTATGTCGAGGGCGAAGCCATTGTAACACTTAACGCTTCTTCCGAAACCGGACTTGCCAAAGAGGGAACCGCATCATTTGATTCCGATATTGAAGTGGAAAACAGCTGGGATTTTGGTCCTGTCAAAAAGAAAAAGGGGAAAAATCTCTATCTTTCAGAGGTTCACTCCGATACCTATTCAACGAAAGAACTTATTGAAAAACTGAAAAAACAGGATAATGTAGTTGCCGCCGAGCCAAATTACTACCGCTATAAATTGGCCACGACAAACGATACTTATGCCGATGAACAGTGGTATTTAGACGGCACCGGAGCCTATCAGACTACTTCCTCCGGTATTCAGTACAAAAACCGGATTCAAACAAATAACGACAGCGATACCATTGTTGCAGTCGTTGATACCGGTATTGACTACACCCACGAAGATTTAGCCGCTCACATGTGGAAAAATCCTTACGACCAGTTGGAGCTTCCCGGCACATATGGCTACGATTTCGGTGATTATGATAGTAATCCCATGGATGAAGACGAGGACGGACACGGTACTCACTGCGCCGGTGTCATCAGTGCCGTATCGGACAATAACAAAGGAATCTGCGGCATCAGCAATGCAAAACTAATGGCGTTGAAAGTTTTTAATTCTGCCGGCACATCATACGATTCCGCTATCATCGCGGCTTTTAATTACATCTATAAAGCGCAGACTCTCGGCGCAAATATTGCCGCCATCAACTGTTCCTGGGGTGGCGGTGGAAGTAGTTCAACCTCTATGAAAACGCTGATTAACCAGATTGGGCAAAATGGCAGTCTGTTTCTTTTTGCTGCCGGAAACGAGGGCGAAGACCACGATAATGCCATCTCCGACGGATGCCCCTATGACTTGGACAGCCCTTATGTGGTAACCGTTGGTGCCTCCACCCAGACCGATAAAAAAGCATCTTTTTCCGATTACGGAAATAAGACTGTCCACCTTTTTGCACCGGGCCGGAATATTTTTTCCACAATAAATTCCAGCATTTTTTACCCTTCCGTTTACACAGACAGTATGCGAAGTTCACGGTGTTCGTATTTCACCTCTTTTGACTCTAACGATGCCGTTTTATACCACCCATCGGAAATCGGCAAATTAGATGGCAGCATTTTATACAATGAAAAGTCTTACTCAGCAGAAGATTCGCACAATCAGGCAGGCAGCGGCTCTTACTGCATTTCCATTGATGCTGCACAAAGTTCTGCAACTTTGGCACTTTACATGGATATAGACGACATGAACTTAGCCGATGGCACATATCAGGTATCTTATGATATGGGCATCGAAGAAAATGGTGAAATTTCATGGTCCCACTACAGCAGTAAATTGTATTTTATAAAACGAAACAACACTATTTACGCAGAAATTGTTTCCTTAACAGGCAACTTTACTTCCGTACATAAAATTTACTTTGATAACATCGGCATTTCAAAAGCAAATCCGACAAATGCCCTTTATATCAAGTACAATTCGATGAGCGGCACTTCTATGGCTGCCCCTCAGGTATCAGCTGCCACAGCACTTCTTGCCGCCGCATATCCAAACGATTCCGCAGTGCAAAGGCGCAACCGTCTGCTGAACTGTGTGCGTGAGGTTTCAGGGCTTTCTTCCTACTGCATGACCGGCGGCATTTTGGATTTAAGTAAAATCAGTTCCGCCTCATCCGGTCTCCCTGCCTGTCTACAGACCACAACAAAGACAAACACCACTGCCACTGCGGCACAAGGTACAAGCAGTACAAAGAAAACAACCAAACTGGTGACAAAAATAACATTAAATAAAAAGAAAGCAAAACTCCGTTATAAAAAGAAACTCAAATTAAAGGCTACCGTAAAACCAAAAAATGCAACAAACAAAAAAGTCAAATGGTATGTCTCCAATAAAAAATATGCCAAAGTAACGCAAAAAGGTGTTGTCCGTGCAAAGAAAAAGGGAATCGGCCATACCGTTAAGGTTTATGCAAAGGCAAAAGATAAATCCAAAAAGAAGACTTATTGCAAAGTGCGCATTTATAAATAAAGATACCCTTGACTTTTTCTACACAAATCAACTACACTTAAGGACGAAACGGATTGTTTTACTATGAGGAGGCATTATGAAAAAAATTGGATTAATCGGAGCCATGGATGAAGAAGTGGCTATCATAAAAGAAGAAATGGCAAATACAAACGAAGTGACAAAAGCAGGCATGACTTTTGTGGAAGGAGATTTTTACGGAATCAAAACCGTTGCTGTTGTAAGTGGTATTGGCAAGGTTAATATGGCAGTCTGCACCCAGATTCTCTGTGATGACTTTCATGTAACCATGGTTATCAACACCGGCGTTGCCGGCTCCTTAAACAACACCCTTGATATCGGCGACATTGTTTTATCGAGCTGTGCGCAGGAACACGATATGGACGTCTCGCCACTCGGAGACCCGGTCGGCATCATCCCACGCATGGAACAGTCGATTTTTACAGCAGATGAGACACTGGTTTCTTTGGCAAAATCCGCCTGTGAAAAAGCGAATCCGGACATTCACTGCCACATTGGAAAAGTGGTGAGCGGCGACCAGTTTATCGCCAGTGCGGAGAAAAAGAATTATTTAATTGAAACATTCCATGGTGACTGTGCCGAAATGGAAGGTGCTGCCATGGCGCACACCGCTTACTTAAACAACGTCCCATTTTTAATTATCCGCGCCATTTCTGACAAGGCAGATAATTCCGGTCATATGGATTATCCGGTTTTTGCAAAACAGGCAATTATCCACACCGTTTCTCTGCTTAAGGAACTTTATCAACATTTATAAACAATTTTCTTTGAGAATAACACAGTGGAATGTCACAATAGTTTATTGTGGCATTTCTTTTTTGGGGTTAAAATATGGTTACAATGAAAGGAGTGTAGCTATATGAAACAAATCAAAAAGGTAATTGCCCACAGCCTGGTTGCCGTTCTTTGTCTGTCTTCATTTCTGACAAACACGGCGTCCACCGAAGCAAAGGCAAAAAAACCAAAACTTTCCCAAAAATCAATGACCCTGACAAAGGGAAAATCAAAAACTCTTAAGGTAAAAAACACAAAAAAATGCAAGGTCACCTGGAAAACAAGCAAGAAAAAGATCGTTTCAATTTCAAAAAAGAAACGTACCTCCTGCAAATTAAAGGCAAAAGCGAAAGGAACCGCAAAAATCACCTGCACGGTAAAAAGAAAGAAAAAGACATATAAACTTACCTGCAAAGTAAAGGTGAAAGCAAAAAAGACCGTCGTTGCTTCCAGCTTAAAGGATACCTATGCAAAAATTGTACCATACATGGGTACCTGCCTAAACTACGGAAGTGCTTCTAATCCACGAGAACTGCAAAACGCGTCCACAATGAAATTTGTAAAAAAACAGTACAACAGCTTTACTTTGGAAAATGAAATGAAACCGGATGCTATTCTCGGCTCATCCGCCAAGCTCATTTCCGTTGCTGACGCAAAGAAAAAGGGATATTACATTCCTGCAGGATATACCGAATCAACCGTTCCGGAATTAGCATTTACAACCGTTGACAAATCTTTAGAGGCCGCAAAAAACAACGGTTTGAAAATGCGTGCCCATACTTTGGTATGGCACAGCCAGACGCCATCCTGGTTCTTTACAAAAAATTACGATGGCTCAAAAGTTGTTACTCCTGCTGTTATGGATGCCCGTCTTGATTTTTACATTCATAATGTAATGGGGCATGTAATGGATAAAGAAAAAGCTTTAACCGGTTCTGCCGGAAGCATTGTTTACGCATGGGATGTCGTGAACGAATATCTCCACCGTCCGTCTTTTGCATTTTTCAAAACATGGACGAGCGTATATGGCAATATGGGAAATTCTCCTTCTTATGTAAAGAAAGCATTTGAAATTGCCTACGATATGTTAAAGAGTTATCAGGCAACGGATAAAGTCACGTTGTTTTATAATGATTACAACACCTATTTCGGTGTAAAAGACACATTAAATCTGGTAGAATTTATCAACAAAGGCGAAACTGCTAAAATTTGCGGAGGCATCGGCATGCAGAGCCACGTAGATGTAAAAGTTCCTACGGTTGCCGAATACGGCAGTGCATTGGAGCAGTTTTTAGCAGCCGGTTACGAAATTCAGATAACCGAACTTGACTTTACTATAAACTTTGACACGGAAGGAACTAATGCTTCCTACGCTTACACACCGGAGCATGAAACCGATGCAGATCAGGCAAAATTCGTAAAAAAACTGATGCAGACCATCATTACCAAACAAAAGAATCGTAATCAGAGTGTAAATCCAAAAGGAATTACCGGTATCACTCTCTGGGGCCTATGTGATGCGACGTCATGGCGTTCCCAGTGTGCTCCTCTTTTGTTTGATACCAGTATTTATGATCCAAAATTGTCATACACAGCCTTTTTAGAGGCGGCAAAAATCTGGTAAGTTGCGGTAATTGTAAAAAAAGAGTGTGTTTGTGTTGACAACTCCACCGCAAAATTTTATAATCCCATTGTGAGACAATATTATTTAGGAAAGAGGGATGTAAGGGTGGATAATCGAGAAACACAAAAACCATCTTGGATTCGTACAAAAAAGGGAAAGGCAATGCTTATTGCTACAATTGCAACACTTGTTGTAGTGATAGGCATTGTTTTGGGTATACATATTTATTATATGAACCGCTGGTACTCAAACACATGGATTGGTGACAGAGAAGTATCAGGCATGACCTATGAGGAATCTGCGGAATTGATTAATCGGGTATTTTCCACGTATCAACTGAAAATAACAGGAAGAAATAATGGAACTTTGACCATTGGAAAAGATGACATTGATTATCAAGTCGACATCAAAGATTCTCTTCAGAAAAAATATGATGAGCAACATGATTCTCTTCCTTTCTTTTCCCTGGGAAAAAGAAAGCAGGTGGATATTGACTTAGGGGCTTCTTATGATGAGAAAAAACTGGATGCCCTCGTGGGACAGTCTGATCTCTCAACCGGAAGTGAGTCATATCCGGTTACACAACCGCAAAACGCAAAGGTCGCTTTTTCATCAGAGAAAAAATATTTGGTTATTGAAAAAGAATATTTAGGAAATACGCTTAATCACGATGAATTGATAACGGCGATTGGAAAAGCTCTGAAATCCGGACACGAAAAGGTAAACTTAACGGATGAAAAAAAATACCCGGATGTATACGAAAAGCCAAGTATTTATTCCACAGACCCTTCGCTCCAGCAAAAAGTGGATGCCTGCAATCCGGTAATTCTGCGCTGGATAACCTGGACAATTCAAAAGGACATTAAAGAAACCATTGGTCCAAAACAGATTTATAAATGGTGCAATTATAAAAACGGAAAAGTTACTTTTGATAATCAGGCAATTGAAAAATGGGTTGAAAAAACCTGCTTTAAGTACAAAACTATTGGCGTGACACGCTCATTTAAAAGTCACAACGGCAAAACTGTTTCCGTAACCGGTGGGGACTACGGTTGGCAGCTTGTTTACGATACAATGCTGAAGCAATTGACAAGCGCTCTGAAAAAGACAATGGATGCAAATAAGCAGAAAGCCTATATGGAAAATCCGGATGCCACACAGAAAAAAGCATTGACGATCAAAAAGAAAACAAAATTTGCCAACACGGCATTTACAATGAACATAGATGACAAAACAAAGGATTGGGACACAGAAAACTTTACTGAAATTGATCTTACTGCTCAAAAGATTTATGTATGGCGCAACGGAAAAGTTGCTTTTAAGTGTCGAACAATCAGCGGAAAACCAGTAAAAGACCGTCAAACACGAACCGGTGCTTATTTCATCAAAGAACACCAGACACACCGTACTCTCCGCGGCGATAACTATGCAACGCCGGTAAACAACTGGGTTCGTATCATGTGGACCGGAACCGGATTCCACGGTGCGCCTTGGCAGCCATGGAGCCGCTGGAGTAAAACACTTTATAGAAGCCGTGGTTCACACGGATGCTTAAACTTATCTCCATCGGATTCGAAAAAGATTTATGACTTGACAAAGTACCGTGAGATGGTATTTATACATTATTAATGTAGGTTGTTAGAAATAAAAAAGGGAAAGCGGGATATTTGCTTCGCAAATATAGCTTTCCTTTTTTATTTTAACAACCGGCGATAGGGCTGCAGATTATACTAACTCTCGCCAAAATGCTGGCTGCTATGTTACGACTTAAGCCGAAGTGGCTTTCTAACTTTATATATTACTAAAAAAGATTTGTGTTTCATGGGTACAAACGCGCGGATTCAATATGCACATTTTCAGCACATGACATATCTCCGCGTGTTTGTCTAAGCGACAGCGCCCATGAAACACAAACTTTTTTAGTAAAATATACAATTAGAAAAACACTCCGCTTTATAATCATACCGCAATACTACGACCGACAACGGCGGAACATACAGTTCCAGTTCGTAATATTTCTTTCCCGGCTCGATTTTTTCGCCCGGTCTTGGTACTACCGGTGCCTTACATGGTTTTGCCTGAATCGGCTTTTTATTCACACGGCCTTCACCGCCAAATCGCTCTTCGTCGGAATTTAGTATCTCCGTAAAGGTTCCGGCACAAGGTGCATTGACCTGATAATCTTCCAATGCCATCGGTGTGAAGTTTGCAATAAACATCAACTGGTCTTTTACTGAGCTGCCACGGCGAACAAACGCTACTGTACTTAATTCCGGACGCCAGCAGTCCATCCACTCAAAGCCCATAACGTCAAAATCGTGATAATACAAGGCATCGTACTTTTGGTACAAGTGATTTAATTCACGTACGTAATCCTGCATTTTCTTATGTCTGTCATCTTCTTCCAGTAAAAACCAGTCCAGACTCCGAAACTCTGCCCATTCTCGCTTCTGAGCAAATTCCTGCCCCATAAACAAAAGCTTTTTGCCCGGATGACCATACATAAATCCAAATGCGGCACGAAGGGAAGCAAACTTATCTCCTTCCAAACCGGACATCTTGTTTAACAGAGAACATTTTCCATGAACCACTTCATCATGCGATAAAACCAAAATGTATTTCTCACTGGTGTAATAATCAATACTAAAACACAACTGCCCCTGATGGTCTTTTCTGAAATATGGATCTAATTTCATGTACTCCAAAAAGTCATTCATCCAGCCCATATTCCATTTGTAAGAAAAGCCAAGTCCGCCATCTGCTACCGGCGCCGTAACGCCCGGCCATGCCGTCGACTCTTCCGCAATGATATAAGCACCCGGATGCTCCTTTTCCACCTCGGAATTTAAATGCTGCAGGAAATGAATTGCCTCGTAATGCTCATTTCCGCCATCTTTGTTCGGAAGCCACTCGCCATCGTTTTTACCATAATCCAGATACAGCATAGATGCAACGGCATCCACGCGAAGTCCGTCAATATGGAACTTCTCTATCCAGAACAGTGCATTGGCAACGAGGAAGTTTTTCACTTCCATTCTTCCGTAATCAAAAATATATGTTCCCCAGTCCGGGTGTTCGCCACGTCTGCTGTCCGGATGTTCATACAACGGTTGTCCGTCAAAACGTCCAAGGCAGTGAGCATCTTTTGGAAAATGCGCCGGTACCCAGTCTAAAATTACCTGAATCCCCCGCTTGTGCATTTCATCCACAAAATACATAAAATCTTTTGGCTCACCATAACGGCTCGTCGGCGCATAATAACAGCCAACCTGATAGCCCCATGAGCCATCAAACGGATACTCTGCAATTCCCATCAATTCAATATGAGTATAACCCATATCAACCACATAGTCGCCAAGCATAGATGCTAACTCACAATATGAAAAATTGCCATTGTCATCGTCTTCAATCCGTTTTTTCCAAGAAGCAAGATGAACCTCATAAATACTCATCGGCTCTTTGTCTCTTACATCTCTTGACTTTTTCTGATGCTTCTTCTGATAAGAACCATCCTGCCATTTGTAGCCATCAAGCGACGTAATTCGGGAAGCATTTCCCGGACGCAGTTCCGCATAATTTCCATAAGGGTCTGTCTTATACAGCTTATCCCCGCTCTTTGCCGTAATCTCATACTTATAGGCAGCGCCTTCCCACGCGCCCGGCACGAACAGTTCAAAAATACCGCTGCTCCCCCTCATAATCATCTTATGAAGTCTTGCATCCCACATATTAAACTCGCCGATTACACTCACGCTGCAGGCGTGTGGCGCCCAGACAGCAAACTGAACGCCCTCCACGCCATCGCGCTTCATCGGATGTGCTCCTAATTTTTCATAAATTTTATAATGGTTTCCCTCCGAGAATAAATACCGGTCAAGTTCACCAAACATCCCCGGAAATGCATAAGGGTCGTCAATTTCAATCACATCGTCCGGTCCATATTCCACCCGGAATCGATATTTTTTCAGCCGCTCCGATTTCTTCTCAATGACATAGCCAAAAAATCCTTCCGGCTCCATTGGTTCCATCTCGTAAGTGGTCTCCCCTTTTGAATCCAGCACCCACATACGTTTTGCACACGGACGATATGCGGTAAAAATCTGCACATCCTCCTCTTTGAAAATGTGGCAGCCAAGCAAATCCTGAGGTGCATTCAAAATTCCCTCTTCCAATTCCTTCAGCATCTCTTTGCTCGTCCACTGTTCCAAATATGGATTGCTCACATGTTCACCCCCTGCATTTATTTTATCCTAACTGATTCAGCAAGTCCTTTACAATTACAGCCAGTTTTTCTGATTTTTCATCGGCATCTGCCAAATCTTTACCAACAACACCAAAGTAAAGTTTAATCTTTGGCTCCGTACCGGATGGACGAACACAAAGCCATGCATCCTCGGTCAATTCAAAATAGAGTACGTTGGACTTTGGAATACCGGTTGGTTTCTTCTCGCCGGTCTTAACATTTACGATTTCATCTTTCAAATAATCTCTTACTGCCGTCACATCGTAATTACCAAATTTCATCGGCGGATTTTTACGGAGATTATCCATAATCGACTGAATCTTCTGCAGTCCCTCAATACCTTTATGAGTAATGGCAATTACATTATCTTTGTAGTAGCCGTATTTCTCATACATATCTAACATAGCATCCCAAATTGTTTTTCCACGCAGTTTATAATAAGCAGCCGCCTCGCAAAGCGCCATCGATGCCACAATCGCATCCTTATCTCTTGCATGCGTTCCAATCAAGCAGCCATAACTTTCCTCAAAGCCGAACAGATAGTGGCCTTTTCCTGTTGTCTCCATGCGGAGAATCTCTCTTCCAATCCACTTAAATCCGGTCAGGCACTCGGTCACTTTGATACCATAATATTTTGCCATCGCATCTACGAGGTTTGAAGTAACAACCGTCTTAATCAACTCGCCATCTTCCGGAAGTTTTCCTTCCAGTGCAAGTTTCTGTCCAATTTCATAATCGGCAAGAAAACTTCCCGACATATTTCCGGTTAAGCAGATATACTCACCGGATTTGGTATCTTTTACATAAACACCAAGGCGGTCCGCATCCGGGTCCGTTGCCAGAACTAAATCGGCATCTTTTTCTTTTGCCAGTTTAAGAGCAAGTTCGAATGCTTCCGGTGCTTCCGGATTCGGATAACTGACGGTAGGGAATTCACCATCCGGCAGTTCCTGCTCCGGTACAACAAATACATTTTTAAAACCAAGTTCTTTCAAAATACGGCGTACCGGCAGATTTCCGGTTCCGTGAAGTGGTGTATAAACAATTTTCAAATCTGCTGACGCTTTCTTAATGCAATCCGGATGAAGAACATTTTTCTTAAGTTCCTCCATATAGCGGTCATCAACAGCTTTTCCGATATTCTCATACAAACCGGCTTTCTTTGCCTCTTCTTTGTCCATTGTCTTAACGGCCGCATAATCGGTTACCGCTTTCACCTCATCCATAATTCCGGTATCATGAGGCGGTGTAATCTGTGCACCGTCTTCCCAGTATACTTTGTAGCCGTTGTATTCCGGCGGGTTATGGCTGGCAGTAATGTTAATACCGGAAATACATCCTAACTCACGAACGGCAAAGGACAATTCCGGTGTCGGTCGAAGTGATTCAAATACATAAGCTTTAATTCCATTTGCTGCCAAACAACAAGCCGCTTCATCTGCAAATTCCGGTGACATCCGGCGGGAATCAAAAGCAATTGCCACGCCCTTTTTCTGTCCGTTCTGTTTGATGATGTAGTTGGCAAGTCCCTGTGTCGCTTTGCGTACCGTATAAACATTCATACGGTTTGTTCCTGCCCCGATAATACCACGGAGACCGGCTGTACCAAACTCAAGGTCCGCATAAAAACGCTCTTTGATTTCATTTTCATCCCCGGCAATACTCTCAAGCTCTTTCTTTGTGTCGGCATCAAAATATGGATTTGATAACCAAGCTTCGTATGTTTTCTTGTAGTCCATAATTTCCTCCTTGCTGCCACATCCATGTGTGGCCTGCTTTTTTAATTTATTTCACTTTCTAAAAAGTGATATTCACCCTTTCGGGAAATTTACTTAACTATTTTTTGTCAAATCCGGAAAACTCCAGGAAATATCCTTGCTGTCATCCGATATTTCAACGGCATAGGTTTTTGTCTCATAACCATCTTTTGTAAGAGAAAGTGTTACATTTCCAATCACTTTCGTAAAACTGCAGGGCACCTCTCCCTTATAAGTTCCGTTGACATAAACGGCGGCACCAACCGGCGCACTTACCGTAACCTTATGGTCGTTATCATAAGTGACACTGCTCTCACTCGAAGAGGAGGACGAATCATCGGAAACCGAGCTGGAAGAATCGGAACTGTCGGTCTCGACATCCGCACTTTCTTCTGCCAAATTAATATGAACGGTCAGACTCGCATCCTTCACAGTAATAATACCGCTGTAATCTTCGTAGCCCTCGAGTGAAACTTTCACGGAATGATTACCATATTTTAACGAAACAGGTTTTGACGGGTCAGTGAGCGATCCGTTTACATAAAGTTCTGCACCCTGTGGATTCACATCAAATGTAACCCGCGCCGTATCCGGCACTTGATTCTGGTACTTCGCCATATCGACTTTCGTAACCTGTCCGCGTTTTACTTCTACCGTGACTTCAGCCATCAAATCACCATTTTTCATTGTGACAAGCTGCTGCCCCTCCGGCACAACCAAAAGCATATCCTTTGCGACCGGGAGAATTGCCTCGCCCTGCACCGTAACCGTACCGCCGGTAAAATCCTTAAAATTATTCGGCTTGATATATCCATGTCCCCTTGTGACAACAACAGAAAATGCTTGTCCATTCATCCCGCGGAGAGTCACTTCATCCTCCGGCGTAATCTCCAATGGGTCAATCTGTCTGCCATCTGAAAATACAAGCAGGTCATCGTTATAGGCATAATTCACACCACGCACCGTAAGCCGTTTTTCGTCCTGGTTGATTTCGAGCGAAGCTCCCTCGTGCTCGGTAACCGATGCGTTCTGTATCATCTTCTCAACCTTTTTTCCATCTTCACTTGTATACACATCATAAACTTCACCCGGCTCAATTTCGGATGCCGTCATTTGTTTGTTGTTCTTTGTCAAAATCTGTGTACCACCGGTATAAGGATACGTCTCCATCGTCTGGAATGTTGTATTATAAAATTCCATCGTACCCTGCTCTTCATCAACAGCGCCAACTGCGCCGACAAAATCAGCCCCCTGCTCATAGCTGACACTCGGCTCCGGAGAGTTCGTCACCTCCGCCTTTTTGGCAGTTGACCCGCAGCCGGTCAGACCAGCCAGCAAAACAATAAAAAGACAAATCTGTATTTTCGCTTGCTTCATTTTTTATCTCCTGACACTCTTTTTGCGTGACAAAATGCTTCCGTATATTAAGAATTATATTGTATCACATTTTAGGCTTTCTGACTAGTCCCTAACGTAAATGTTCGCATTTGCTGCAAAAACTTATCTTTGCTCTCTTCCTGCTCACAAACAGCCTTTAATTTTTCCATGTTTTTGTTGGAAATCCACGTCTTTTTACTGTTGATGTACTGATTGAGAAGCTTCCAGTATTTAATTGGATATGACAAAATGGTGATGAGAAATTCCAGTTCTTTTTTACTGCATCCTGCCCCCTCGCAGTAACCATTCCACAAAACTACTCCTTTTTCCACCTGCCACTTATTCTTTTCCATGACTTTTCTCATAAAATACGCCATATCAAGAAGCTGCACCCCCGGCGCTGCATGCTCAAAATTTGTTGTGGCGAGCCCGCTTTTGGTTAAAAGCAGATTATGGTAATTATACTCCCCGTGGCAGACGTCTTTGGTCTGCCCACTGTGTTCCTTGTAATAGAGATTTTCGGATAGCTGGCTGCGTACCTGCATGGCACGCTCATAGAAATTTGGAAAGCACTGCATGGCATACCGCTCAAATTCCGTTTTTTTCTTCTTTCCACGCATATACCCATACACATGTTTCATTTCCCTGTTATGTTTATCATACCGGGATAAAAGTGGCTGCTGAAGCAAAACCGGTTCCTCATAAAAGTTTTGCAGACTACTGTGGAGCTGTCCTAAGTTTTCTGCCATCAAGCGAATCGTGGTCACATTTTTGCAGTCACATTCCTCCCCAAAAAACCATCGGTACAAAACATATTTCGACCCATCTTCCGCTTCTGTCAAATACTCTCCATCCACATTTTTCACGGCAAAATCTAAAAGTGTCATACCGTTTTTACGCAAATGCTCCTTCACTTCATTTTCCCATTCAAAATGTCCGGTAAGTTTCATTTTTTCACGAAGCAGCAGAGGACCGTCTTTCGTATCAAATAGGATGGCACCCCTTGCCCGATATTGATTTTTCACCTGAAACCCGTATTTTTTCTCAATTAATTCCCGTCTGTCTTCCAAAAATATCCCCTCCTCAGTCTCCGTTTGTCTGCCTTAAATTTTATGTATCAGAATGAAAAATATGCCATATCATAAATGTTTTTCCGCTTTCATACACTGGGAACAAACGTCTTGGAGGCGCCCTCATGAAAAAAAGATTTTTTGTGCTCTTTCTCCTTTTTTCTCTCTTCATTGCAGGCTGTCAGACCGGGCAGGAAGCAAACGCTGACTTTAACACCTTTTGCATGGAAACGTTTCGCTCCTATGCCGCAAGTGACTCCTTAACACTCAATTACACGCTGATGTCCCCGAAAAAATACGGAATTACGGATTTGCCTGATGGGTTTTCTTCGTTTTCCCTTCACGATTTGAAGCAGATGCAGACTTCGACGGAAAATACACTTGCAAGACTTCGTAGCTTTGCCTCGAAAAATTTATCCCGCGAGGACAGACTTCTCTATGATACACTTGATGCCTCGCTTACGCTGTCACAGGAGGACATCCGCATGCTTGCTCATTCGTATTCGTTCGACCCTTCGAGTGGGATTCAGGCACAGCTTCCGGTTCTTCTCTGTGAATTTATTCTTACAGACAAACAGGATTATGACCAGTATTTTTCTTTACTAAAGTCCATCCCTGCCTACTTTAACTCCTTGATTTCCTTGGAAAAATTCAAGAAGAAAAAGGGCACACTGCCATCCGCCACAACCATTCGCCACACAATAAGACAGTGTCAGGAATTTATCGACTCATCAGGGACAGATGCCATCGAGAAAAGTTTTGAAAAATCCATAAATTCCGCCTCTTTTTTCTCTGCTTCCGAAAAGAAAGAGCAGTTAGAAAAACATAGGAAACTTCTCTCACACTCGCTTTTTCCCGCCTATAAAAATCTAATTACCGAATTGGGTAAACTTTTGCCCTTTGCTCCAAATGATGGTGCCCTCGCTGCGTACACAGGCGGTCGTACTTATTACGAATATCTGGTAAAAGAAAAAACCGGCACAATATCTTCACCGGATTCCTTATTTCAAATGCTGACAAAAAAGCTGAACGAGTCCGAACAAAAACTTGCCACCCTTGCCGCCACGTCACCTTCGTCCTTTTTGACCTGCGAAAAGCACACTTCAAAATATGAAGAGCCAAAATCGATTCTTACTCATTTAAAGAAAAAAATCCGCACGGATTTTCCGGCACTCAAAAAACAGACCTGTCACATCCGCGCCGTCGATTCCTCGTTAGAAAACTTTTTAAGTCCCGCCTTTTATCTCACACCGCCCATCGACGAGCCTGCCGCCAATGTGATTTACATCAATCATGCGGCAAAGTACCGCCACCAGAATTTGCATGCTACCTTGGCACACGAGGGCTATCCGGGGCACTTATTTCAGAACTGTTATTTTCGCGAAAAAAATAAGCATCCCCTGCGCTATGTCCTCAATTTTCCGGCATACACGGAAGGCTACGCCACCTATGCAGAAATCTATTCTTACCAATTTTTAGATGCCACGAAAGAGGAAATCGATATTTTGCAGAACAATGCCATTTCCACCCACTGCCTGTATGCGCTCTGCGACATTGGCATTCACGCAAAACACTGGAATCAGAAAAAACTTTCCGATTTTCTTGCGAATCATGGGATTGTAACAGCAGATAACGCCAAAGCCATTTATGAAACGATTATTGACTCGCCCGGCAGTTATCTGCCTTACACGATTGGTTACCTGGAAATCTGCCGGATTCGTGATACGTTTCAAAAAGCAGCCGGAAAATATTACAGTCCGCTTCTCTTCCACACATTTTTATTGGATACCGGACCAACTTCCTTTCCCGTTTTAGAGAGGCAAATTAATGGCTGGCTCAAAGAAAAAACTTGAAACTCCCGATGTTCAATGATATATTGATATTAGATTTATTTTATAGATCTCACCTAACTAATCAATTAAAAATTGGAGGAAATATTTATATGGGAAACTTTTGTACACAATGTGGCCGTCCGCTTCAGGAAGGCGAAGTTTGTAACTGCACTGCACAGGCAGCGCCAAATCCGGCACCTGCTGCTCCAAATCCGGCACCTGCCGCTCCAACACCAACGCCTGTTGCTCCGAATCCGGTAACACCGCCTCCGGCTGCACCAACACCAGCTCCGGCTCCGGCACCAGCACCGGTACAGGCTGCACCAAGTCAGAGTTCACGTGAAATCAAACAGGGCTTTGAAAATTTGGTTACAGCGTTGAAAATTGTTTGGAAAAACCCGGCAGAAGCCGCTTCTGCTCTTGCAAAAAAAGAGAGCTGGCTTGCCGCATTGATTTTAATTGCCGCACAGGCACTTTTCAGCGGATTATTTGCTTTGACAAACTACAGTGTAGGACTTAAACATAATTCCGCAATAAGCCTTGTGATTTCCTTTTTCTTTACCTTCTTCTTCTCGATTGCTCTCTCCGCAGCAGCAATGGGAATGTATCTTGGTATCGGAAAAGCAGTGAAAGCTAACGTTACTTTTAAATCCGCACTGGCAACAGCATCCATTCGCTGTTTCGTATGCCTGCCACTGACTTTTATCGGTCTTTTACTTGGCATGGCAAGCGTACAGATTGGTATGTTTTTCTTCTTCCTCGGTGAAATCATTGCTGCTTTCTTAAGCATCCTTACCGTAGAGAAGAATTTTGAAGTGAACGCAAACCGTGCTTTCCTGATTGTCGGCGGCACGTATGTTGTATTATATATTTTGTTTGTCATATTCGCAGCACTTTTCAATGCTGTAATGCCAACAGAAGTATTTACGTTTGTTGAAGGCTCTTCCTACAGTCGATGGAGTGATTGGTTTAATTAAATGCCGGCGTGAAAAAGTTTAAAAAATAAGTGAGGATTTTGATATGTTTAGGCAAGGTATAAAAGGCAGATATCTACATAAACATGCCACTTTTCTGTGGCTTAGCCTTTGCCTTGCCATTTTTTTATCGTCTCTGCCTCAAAAGGCACTTTTTGACAGAAATATTTTCTCATGCAGCCACGAATTAGACCAGTCATTGCAGCCGGTGCAGACACAGATTGGCACAAATGATTCCATCCCATTTTCCGGATGGGTTCTTTCTGCCGGCAAAGAGGGACAACCATTATCCTTTCTTTCCAGAATTCGTGTATCAAACCGGATTCCTTTCCGGCTGCCGATTCCGGAACTTTGGTTTTCTGTTTTAGGTCTTTGTTTCGCCCTTTGGCAGTTCGTTTTTCTGCAAAGACTCAGGCGGCAGAGAAAAGACAATCATCTAAGAAATTTTTTGATACGATACATACATAATCAAAACGGAGAAACCTACCGTCAGGTCCTTTTCTGATTTCATAGAAGTCGGGAAAGGAGGACGTAACCATGATATTTGCAATTAAAACAATTATTTGCATTGCTGTTATCGGTCCAATCACAGCATGGGCTTATCATATTGAACATCGATAATAGCAAACAGGTTTCTCAAACTCAAATTTTATCAAGTGGCTTATGCCAAAAAAAGACTGCCTGTTCTGCGATATAACAATCGTCAGAGCAGACAGCCTTTTTTATTTCATTCGTTCTATTCTGTCACTAAGAAGGAACTCCATCAGCTTTGAATTTTTTTCATTTCCGGATTTTGCACCTTGTGCAGTAAACACCATTTCTGCCCGGTCATTTTCCTGATACGGATTCCATTTTGGAAGAACCTTTCCGTCATCATCTGTTCCATTTGGATCACCGTATTTGATAAAATTCGCCCAATAATTACACATTTGTCTGGCTAAATCATAATGCCTGCCAACAAATGGCCGCCAGCATTTGGCAAGTGTTTCAAAGAAAAACCACAAATCAACGGAATGAAATGTTCCCGGATGATCCTCTCCCGGTATATCCGGCGCAAAACGATAATAATAACAGTTTGCAGGCTTCACACTTTTTTCATTTAGAAGAAATGCGGCCTTTGTCATAAGTTCCATACCGCTAACGGGCGCATAACCATCTTTCGTTTGCTCATGCACTTGTGGTATTGCAAGAAACTCTTCCGCTTTTTTGCAAAACCAAGCACTTGCCCTCTTCTCAAGTTCTTCTTCATTCTGCGCATCAATCACAAATGGAAACTCATCTTCCGTATTTCCGGCAAGAACAGGCACACCGGCATATTCCCCCTGCGCAAACAAACGAATCGGATCGCCGATACAAATATTATTATCCCTTGACGTTACCATAATTTCATTTTCATACATAAATTTATCATAACAATCACGAATATATTTTGCATCCAGCTGCCTGGCCTCTGCTAAAGTCTTGACACCAAGATAATTAAAAAATTTCTCACCGAGTTTCTCTGCCTCATCTAACGATGGCGGAATTCCCATTCCTTCTTCAGCATATGGGCTTCGAATCATGCCACTCATAATCACTGCACGCTGAAACAAACCAAAGTTATCCGGACAGGTCATCTGTGTCAATACGCTCCCTGCCCCCGCCGACTGCCCGGCAATGGTAATTTGTTCCGGGTCGCCGCCAAATGACGCAATATTTCGTACAACCCAGCGAAGCCCTGCCTGCTGGTCAAGATTTCCAAAGTTTGTCGGTGCTTCCGGTGCCTCTTTGGTCAAATCTTTATGAGCAAGAAATCCAAAACAGTTGATACGGTAATTTACTGTCACAACAACGACACCTCTTTTAGCAAGCCGCTCTCCATCAAATTCCATTTCGGATGGATAGCCCCACTGCAGCCCACCTCCAAAATACCATACTAACACCGGCTGTTTTTCATCTACAGACTTCGCACTTGTCCACACATTCAGGTACAAACAGTCTTCGTCCATAGGAATCTCCGGATCTACATGCCACTCTTTGCAATACACGTCTGTTCCAAGTCCCGGTGTGCTCTGCATGGAAATCGGTGCAAATCGAGATGCATCCCTGATTCCCTCCCAGTCAGCTGCCGGCTGCGGTGCACGCCAGCGATTTTCTCCAATTGGTGGTGCTGCAAATGGGATTCCCTTAAATACAGTAATTCTAGGATCCGCTGCTTCAATTCCACGCACCCATCCGTTTTCAGTCTTTGCCTCTCGTATCATCAAAAAACCTCCTTTTTTTCTTTCCCCAAAACAAACTCTTAGAAATTTTATGAATACACAATTGGTCTGTGCTGAAAAAGAAGCACTCTCATAATCGAAAGTGCTTCTTTAAACCATACGGTGTTTCTGAATAATCTCCTCGTATCTGCGGTTAGAGGCTTCCATCTCCATCTCAAATTCTAATTCTTCAATCTCAGCGTCCTCCTGATCGAGTTCCTCTAACAGTCCAAGGAGATCATCATCCGTCAAAAACTGTTCCATGATTCCCCTCCTTTTATTGATATATTTATTGTAGCATAAAAGAGGGGGTTTCACAAGAGGGGGATGGTACTTTTTTCGGTTTCTGGTAAAGCACTTATGAACAGTTTGGATTACGTGGGCGCTCCCGCTAAACAAACGCGTAAGGGTATCGGCATGCCAAACACGCATGCCTCATACCCACGTGTTTGTACCCACGCAACTCAAACTGTTCATAAGTGCTTTACCAGAAACCGAAGAAACTGTCGTCAATCTTTTTTGTTCTAGGTCTGTTTATTGATTCTGTGACAACTCTTTTTGCTTGTTTTGCCTCATAGAGTTGCATTTTTGCCTTATAATTAAGCCTAATCAAGGAAAATCGCAGGTTATATGCAACCCTTTGTGCTAATTTTTTCTTTTTGGTTGTTTTTTTTCGCTTCATTTTAAAACGGATGCAACTCTTTTTGCTTTTTATAAAGATTTAGGTTGCATAAGTTTCGATGGACCCTCTATTCTGCGAAGATTAATTGGCTCCAACCCTGCCTTCCCCATATGATGTGTTATCTTTTTTGTTTTCCGTAATTCAGTAGAAAAGCTTTGTGACAAGTGGGTTTTGAGTACGTCGGTATGAGGCACTGGTAGTTTCAGTGCCCATACCGCTACGCACTCAACGAGCGGGAGCGCCCACGAGACGCAAAGTTTTTCTACTGAATTACGGAAAACAAAAAAAATAACACCCCTTGAAAATCCCCCCCACATAAGCTATGATAGTACCATACGAAACCAATTTCTGCCAAGTCAGAAACGAAAGGAGTTTATTAATGAACGAAGAAAACATTGTTTTTAATTCAGAGGATGTACAAAGTAACAAAGTTATGGGGATTTTAGCTTATTTCGGAATTCTTTTTCTGATTCCGTTACTTGCAGCGAAAGATTCACAATATGCAAGATTCCATACAAATCAGGGAATTGTGCTTTTCATTTTCAGTGTAGCACTTAACATAATCAGCAATGGTATTTCCTTGGTAATCTCTGTTACAAGCTTCGGAATCTTATCCTTTGTGGGAACACTTATAACCGGACTGATTGGATTGGTTTGTTTAGCATTCGCTATTGTCGGCATTGTAAATGCCTGCTCCGGCGAGCCAAAGAAACTTCCGATTATCGGAAATATCACTCTTTACAAATAATAAACAGTTATTATAGCAGACCAAAGGCGGTTATCTTACAAGATACCGCCTTTTTAAGAAAGGATGACGGATTATGTCAATGAACACAACACCAAAGGGAGAGCGAATCCACATTGCTTTATTTGGACGGCGAAATGCCGGAAAATCAAGTCTCATTAACGCCATAACCGGACAGGACTTAGCCATTGTATCCGATGTACTGGGAACCACAACTGACCCGGTTTACAAGGCAATGGAAATTTTACCGCTTGGTCCGGTTATGCTAATCGACACACCGGGACTTGACGATGAAGGCGTGTTGGGCGAAGAGCGCATCAAAAAGGCGCGAAGCGTTTTAAATAAAACGGACTTAGCGTTAATTGTTGCCGATGGAAACGAGGCAGCAAAAGATTTTTCTTTTGAGCACCAGATTCTTGCCCTGACGAAAAAGAAAAATATTCCTTCAATTGTTGTGTTGAACAAACAGGATTTATGGGCTGAAAATGAAGCAGCAATTCAGGCATATGGAGATTTATGTGTTAGTTCCAAAACAGGGTATCACATTCATGAATTGAAAGAACTTATAACGACAAAACTGCCGACAGATGACCAGACCGGAAAAATCGTTGGTGATTTGCTCTCCCCACTCGATTTTGTCGTTCTTGTCGTTCCGATTGATTCTGCAGCTCCAAAGAGCCGCCTGATTCTGCCACAGCAGCAGGTAATTCGAGATGTGCTGGAATCCGGAGCGACCGCTATTGTATGCCGGGATACCGAATTTGCAGACACTTTGAAAAAGCTGGGCCAGTCGCCAAAACTTGTCATTACGGACTCCCAGGCATTTGCAAGTGTATCAAAAGACACGCCAAAAAACATTCCTCTTACTTCTTTCTCGATTCTTTTTTCCCGCTATAAGGGAGATTTGCAGACACAGATTGATGGAGTAAAAATGCTTGATAAATTAAAAGACGGCGACACAATTCTGATGGCAGAGGGATGTACACACCATAGACAGTGCGATGACATTGGAACGGTAAAACTTCCACGCTGGATTTCCGAGTACACCGGTAAAAAATTAAACTTTGCCACATCAAGCGGCGGTGGATTTCCGGAAAATTTGAGTCCGTACCGGCTGATTGTCCACTGTGGCGGATGCACCTTAAGCAAGCGGGAAATGGCATTTCGCATCGCTGAAGCAAAAGACCAGAATGTCCCAATTGTCAACTATGGCACGATGATTGCACAATTAAAGGGCGTACTCAAAAGAAGTATCGCCCCATTTGCTGACGAGTTATCGTAACGCCTCGCCACGGTTAATTTTATTAATTACTTTATTCCGATACATGATTTCATCACTTTCTTTAATGAAAATTTCCATGGTATCCTGCTGCGAAGGAACGCGGCAGGCATACCCATAACTGGCGTGAATATCATATTCTTTACCGCCACTCTCATTGAACGCATCCAGATAAGCAACCAATTCTTCCAGATAATGAACCCCCTCATTTTCTGCAATATCTTCGGCAATAATTTCAAATTCATCACCACCGGTGCGTGCCTGAATCACCGCATCCGGACATGCATGATGAATCGCTTCACGCACTTTTTTCAACGCATAATCGCCTTCGATGTGACCATAATTGTCGTTAATCTGTTTCATGCCATCCATATCGATAATCGCAAGGAAAATCTGCTTTCCCTCCTCTTTTGCCTGCTCGAACATCGGATTCCCGCGATTTTCAAATCCGCGTCGGTTGTACATCCCGGTCAGCGAATCGCGGTCATACATTGCTTCCAGTTTTACAACAAGTTTCTGCATTTTCTGATATGTCATAATGTCCTGAAGAAGATTGCCGATAATAATGTTCCAATACATATACATCCGTCCCGTCGTTTCGGCATCTATAAATTGCAGCGCCTCATAGCCAAAACATAAATCCTGAAAATGAAGCGATGCCAAAAACCACATCTGCGGCTCTTCGCTGCTCATGCATTTAGGAATCAGTTCTCTGCGGTCAAAACGTTCTCTGGTCGGGCTGATATTTTCCCGATTACGAATAGCAATCGGCATTTCCATTTTATCAGTAAAGCCTTTGAACTCTTTTTTTTCCAGCCAGCCCTCACACAAACACATGCAGTAATCTTTAAAGCCTTCAATATTATAAATATAACGTCCGATTTTCTGTCCGACTTCATCAATCGTATGACATTCACTCATATGAATCGACATAAAATGAAACTGCATTTCACGGTTCTCGCTAATGTTTTCAGTCTCATACATACGCTGGCGGATGGTCATGACCTCCTGTCCCTCACTTGCCATACAGCCACATGATTCCCTCGGCTGCAAAACAGCGTCAAAAAACACATTCTCCACTTTTTCCGGGCAATCCTGCTTTTTATCAATAATTTGTACTGCCCGCCTGCCCATTTCAAAAAACGGAACTGTCGCCGTCGTAATACATGGGGTAAAGGAAAGTGTACTGCGCATACCATCGTATCCACTCACCGCAATATCCTGAGGAATCCTATACCCACGCCGAATAAGTTCACTGGCAACGGCTGTCGCCATATAATCATTGGCGCAGATAATTCCCTCCGGCTGCGGCTCACCCTCTGCTAAAAACCAGTCACATGCCTCTTTACCTTTATTTTTCCAAAAATCTCCATAAAAAATCTGATGCTCACCATAGGAAAGTCCATATTCATCCATTTTACGTTTAAAACAAAGAAGCCTCTCCTGTGCATCCCAGTGGTCTTTCGGTCCTGTCATAAAACACAGTTTTTTCATCCCATGTTCTTTGACAAAATGATCAATCAGCCCTTCCATACAGCTGCTGTTATCCACAAGCAGATTATTTGCTCCGACCAAAAGCTCGCGAATACTGACAATCGGACAATGGCAGCGCTCTCTTATGTTCTTAATAACATGCTCTCTGCTGACGATTTCCTCCATCGTATCAAGCGCTAAAACAACACCGTCTAACTCTTCGTAAGGCGGCAGTTCCCACAATGTCTGATCTCCGATAAAATAGCGGTGGTTCTGTCCATAATTACCATAATCGGAAAGCACGGCAACATTATAACCAAGTTCCTTTGCCTCGGTAATAATTCCCTGACATAGGCGATTTTGAAATTCGCCCGCAGAACGCTCCAAAAACACACCAATCGTTTTTCGACTATTATGAAACATCGAAACACTCCCTCTTCGTTTATTTTTTCCACTCTTTCGCTAAAAAAAGCAGTTTCTCTTTCTCGTTATCTTCCGGATGCGCCAACACATGCTCCAATAACTGTTGCAGCATTTCGCCAATTGCCGGTCCCGGTGTCATCCCCATCTGTATCAGCTCACGTCCGCCAATTGCCAAATCTTTCACACAGACTGCCTCGCCCGCCTCGCATATTTCCCGATAGCAGCGCTTCGCAGCCTCTAAGCGCATCAATTTTTCCTTCTGTTTATATTCACTCTGTGACAACAAATCCGCCTGCTGTAAAATAAACAAAAGCGGCATTAAATCCGTCCCTGCCTGATTCATCAGCCGCCGCATCGCCTGCTTTGCTTTTCTTGGCTGCGGCTCATCTGACAAAACGCAGTTTTCATGACGTCTGTCGTGATAACGAATTAAGGTCGTTACCGTTGCCACGGTCTCATTATCAAATTTTAACCGTCGAAGAATTCCCCTCGCCTTCTTAGCTCCGTACTCCGGATGTTTATAAAAATGGGCAATTCCTTCGTCATCAACCTGCTTGCAGTCCGGTTTTGCCACATCATGAAGAAGCGCAGCATAAGCTAACATTACCCGCTCTTTTGTGCGAAATCCCGCCTGCTCTCCCAAATCATTAATATGAGAAATGGCCGCCAGCGAATGATGTCCGACATCAAAACAGTGATGTGGATTTTCCTGCGTTGTAGCAAGCATTTTTTCAAGTTCCGGCAGAAAATATGCACTTAATCCCGTCTCTACGGCAAGCAGCAATTTGTCACTTCCCTTTGAAACAATAAGCTTGGTAAGTTCGGTGCGGATTCTCTCGGCACTCACATTTACCAAAGTCGGTGCTTTTTCCTTTATTGCCAAAAATGTTTTTTCTTCCAGTTCAAACTGAAGCTGTCCGGCAAACCGAATCCCTCGCAGCATTCGGAGTGCATCTTCATCAAACCGCTCATTTGCCTCACCGACACAGCGGATTACTTTTTTTTCTAAATCTTCACGCCCTCCATATAAATCTATGATTCCAACACGCGGATTATACGCCATCGCATTAATTGTAAAATCACGGCGTTTTAAATCTTCATTCAAATTGGGCGTAAATAAAACTTCTTTCGGGTGACGGTGGTCTTCATATTCGCCGTCCATGCGGTAGGTTGTCACTTCATAACCGTCATCACCAATCATAACCGTCACGGTTCCATGCTGGATTCCCGTATCAATGGTACGCCGAAAAAGGGCTTTCACCTGTATCGGATTCGCAGACGTTGTAATATCCCAGTCATCCGGTACGCGCCCCAAAAGTGTGTCGCGGACACAGCCTCCCACGGCATATGCCTCGTAACCATTTTCTTCTAATGTCTCAATAATCGATTTTACCTGTTCAGGAATTTTCACGTTATCACCCAAACATATTATACCGCTTTTTCCTTTGACAAACAAGCATATTTTCGCTACAATGTAGAGCGAAGGAAAGGAGGGAAGGATAATGAATTACACCTATTATACAAAAGGTACTTGTTCCAAACAGATTGATTTGGAAATTAATGGTGACGTTATCACAAATGTAAAGTTTTATGGTGGCTGTGATGGAAATTTAAAAGCCATTCCTGCACTGGTTGATGGATTAACCGTAGATGAAATTTCAAACAAATTATCCGGCATCCAATGTGGATTTAAAGGCACTTCCTGTGGCGACCAGCTGGCTCATGCAGTCAGAGAAGCCTATGAGGCTGAAAAAGCAGCCAATGCCTAGTAGAAATTGGTCTGCTTTGACTGAGTGTTCGAAACCATCCACTCATTAAACAAAACTAAGGAGAGAAAAAAATGAAAAGCAAAAAATTAGTATTTATCTGTCAGGCAGCCGTTATCGCTGCCCTCTATGTCGTGTTGACTTATGTATTCAGCGCTTTTGCAAGTGGCGTTATTCAAGTTCGTGTTTCCGAAGCATTAACCATACTGCCAGCCTTTACACCGGCAGCAATTCCGGGACTTGTCATCGGATGTCTATTGAGCAATACCCTGACCGGGTGTGTTCTTCTCGATATTATTTTCGGAAGCGTTGCTACCTTAATCGGTGCACTCGGCTCGTATGCACTTCGCCGCCATACATGGCTGGTGCCAATTCCGCCAATCGTTTCCAATATGATTATTGTGCCATTTGTCCTTCGTTTTGCCTATGGTGCAACAGACGCATTTCCTTTTATGATAGCAACCGTTGGCGCAGGAGAAATTATTTCCTGTTATTTACTCGGCATGATTTTATACGGAGCACTAAAAAAAATGAACCATACACTGTTCTAAAAATGCCTTGAGGCATTGATTTTTACGCTTTATAAGGGTATAATTGTAATATTAGGATAAAAATTTCGTGCTTACACGATAATATTCAGTTATTTGAGGATAGAGACACTTATGAAGCGAATACTTTTGATTTTCGCAGTATTCTTTGTCACCGTGGCAGGAATTTATTACTGGAGACAGACGCACTTACAAACAACGTCCGATTCCATTTCCACGCCCCGTGTGACAACACCATCTGCGACAAAACCGGAACCGACTGAGCCACCTTTACTTCCCTCAAACCTTGAGAGCATTACAACAAACAATGTTACGGTTCCCTTAGATGTAGTACCCGGCAGTTACACGGCACTTGTAAGCCGCGACTATCTGCTGCCATCGACCTATGTACCAAAAGATTTGGTCGAGATTTCCGTTCGATTCAGTTCGAACTCACACGACGACAAACGAAAAATGCGGCGTGTTGCATCCAAAGCACTGTCAAAAATGTTTCGTGCCGCCGAGAAAAAGGGCATTATTTTATATGGTGTTTCGGGCTACCGTTCGTATGAACGCCAGAAATCCATTTACTCAAGAAACGTTGCACTGCATGGAAAAAAAGCGACGGATTCTTTATCCGCAAAACCCGGCAGCAGCGAGCACCAAACAGGTCTTACAATTGATGTTTCTGCCAGTTCGGTAGGCTGCTTATTGACCGAGCGTTTTGGCTCTACCAAAGAAGGCAGATGGCTCGCCAAAAATGCTCACAAATACGGCTATATTATCCGCTATCCGAAAGGAAAAACAAAACTTACCGGCTATTCTTACGAACCATGGCACATTCGCTATGTCGGCGTCAGCTATGCCAGTTACTTAAAAGAGAATAAGCTGACACTTGAGGAATTATATGGTGTCAACCAAAAAGCGGATGAAAATACACCGAAAGTCGATGTGGAGAATCCCGATGAATATGAAACCTCACCGCCGTCTCCAACACCAAATCAGTAGAAAAGGGGTACTTGTATGAGAACCATTATTATTTTAATTTTATATGTTGTTATTGCGATTTTAAGTCTTCCAATGTACCTGATTGAAGCAATTGTGCGGCTTATCAGTCCACGTGCGGCGGCCCACATTGCACAGGTCATTGTCAAAGGAGTGTTTAATCTTGTAATGTTTGTTTCGGGCTGCAAAAAGACCATTATTGGCGTAGAAAATATTCCGAAAGACACACCGGTAATGTATGCCGCCAATCACCGCAGCTTTTATGACATCATTTTGGCTTACGCAACGGTTCCGAATCAGACCGCTTTTATTTCGAAAATGGAAATTAAGAAAATGCCTTGTGTCGCACAGTGGATGTATTTTTTAAATTGTCTGTTTATGGACCGCGGCGATGTAAAACAGAATCTGCAGGTTATTTTATCTGCCATCACACTCGCAAAAAACGGCTATTCCATTTACATTGCACCGGAGGGAACCCGAAATGCAACCGATACACTGCTTGAATTTAAGGAAGGCAGTATGAAGATTGCCACCAAGGGAAAATGTCCGATTATCCCGGTCTGCTTATGCAACACCGAAAATATTTTTGAAAATAATCTGCCTTGGATTAAAAAGGGAAAAATCCTGATTGAATACGGAAAACCAATTTATCCGGAAGAGCTGGATAAGGAAACAAAAAAACACCTCGGCGTTTATGTACGCAGAATTATTGAGGAAATGTATGAGGAAAATCGAAAAAAAATCAGCTAAACCTTTCTTTTTTTCCCATTCCATGATAGAATAGTTCCAGTTTGAAATTTTTATGAAGTGGAGGAATCGCAAACCATGCATGTTTTTTTAACTATTTTAGCAATTGTTGCCATTGTATTAGTTGTTGTCATGGTCGTTCTTTACTTCTTAGGCAAAAAAATGCAGAAGAAGCAGGACGAATCGCAGGCACAGATGCAGGCCGCATCCCAGACAGCAACCATTCTTGTCATTGACAAAAAGCGGATGAAATTAAAAGATTCCGGTCTTCCAAAGATGGTTTTGGAAAACACACCGAAATATCTCCGTGGCTCAAAAGTACCGATTGTCAAAGCTAAAATCGGACCAAAAGTGATGTCTTTGATGTGCGACGAAAAAATCTTCCCGGTTCTCCCGGTAAAGAAAGAATTAAAAGTTGTCATCAGCGGAATTTACATTATGGGCGTCAAAGGACGTAACGTGCTTGACAATCCGGAAGAAAAACTCGGATTCTGGCAAAGAAGTAAATTGAAAGCATTGAAAAAAGCAGGAAGATAAATATCGCAGAAAGATAGAAAAAGCAGCAAGCGGGATATTTGCTCACGCAAATATAGCTTGCTGTTTTTCTATGTTTCTGCTTGCGGATAAGGGAAAGAGAAGCTTGCAGTGGGAAAGGTCATATAATAATTTCCGTCTCCTACAACGGTTGATCTGATTCAGATGGTAGATACTGCACAATATCGTAAATATTGCAATTAAGGATTCGGCATAAATCATTAAGTGTTTTGGTAGATACATCTTTGTTATGCTTTAACCGATGGAGTGTACTATGTGACATATGATATTTGGAAGTTAACGTATACCAATTTTCATTTGATTCTTCAAGGGTTTTCCAAAAGGGAGAATAATCAATCATCAAAGCACCTCCAATCTTAGAATAGTATCATATGATAAAAGTGTACAATGTATTCATTTACTTGAATATCTTCGAAAAAACGAATATAAATATATTCTTTTACTTGAATATCTTCGCAATAACGAATATAATAAAAGAAAAACATTATAGGAGGAAAAAAATGAAAAGAATAAGAAGGGTTGTAAGTTCATTTATAATATTTGCATTAATATTCTGTCTTGCTCAAACAAGCATTATTAGTAATGCAAAGAAAAAAATGAAACTTAGCAAAAAATCGTTAGTACTTAACGCAGATATTTATGAGGAGGCAACAATAAGGCTAAAAAATCCTACGAAAAAAGTGAAATGGAAAACAAGCAACAAAAAAGTTATTTGCATTAATAAGACATGGGGATACAAAAAACAATTCTGTGTAATTACAGCTTATAGAAAAGGTAAAGCTACTATTACAGCAACTGTTGGTAAGAAAAAATTTAAATGCAAAGTTACTGCAAAAAAAAGAGCAACCAATAAGTCATTCACAAATTATAAGGACCAAACACTAACAGCAAGCCAGAATAATATTGTTTTAACGAGCAAAAATATTTCTACAATAATTGATTTCAAAGTGAAATATGCTTGTACACTCACATATAATAATTCCAATAAAAACGCAGTAAATTGTTCATGGTCAAATGGTCAATTACACATAACAGGAATTAATGATGGAACAGCCAAAATAACAATAACCAATAATCTTAATTCTGCATCTGTAATAATCAATGTGACAGTTGTATATCGTGACATTAGTTTTCAAAAAACTCCACTTTATCTTTCTGATACAAGTGACTATTCTACAATAACTTATACAGTTAATAAAGTATATCAAGAAAATGGATATATTTACTGTGATATTACAAAAACATATGATAGTCGTGGTCGTAATCAAAGCTCATCATGCGCAATATCTTGGAAATTATATAAGAAAGGAACAAAAGAAGTAGTTGATAGCGGTACATCGTGGTCTGATTCTTTGTTAATGGACGAAATTAATTCTAAGATAGCACTAATGTATCCATATCAAATTAATAAATTGGAGTTAGGAGAATATGAGTTAATTATCTTAAATACCAATTAAATCAGAGAAACATCCAAATTGAGTATTAGATTACAAAAATTTGCTAATCATGACCACCAGCTCAGCTGGTGGTTTCCTCTGCGGCTATAAGCCTGTGGTA